>ERZ1066134.56-NODE-56-length-118934-cov-28.397295_pt1 | contig 118934 bp, 103 predicted proteins | sample MGYA00382781_ERZ1066134 | MGnify/ENA primary metagenome ERZ1066134 (study PRJEB33369, sample SAMEA5778364) | biofilm metagenome | biome: Industrial cooling water; feature: Water cooling tower basin; material: Biofilm | place: United Arab Emirates | collected... | reverse complement strand
CGAAGTTTGGCTAAACCTGAGTTTTTAGTCAAATCGATTTAACTAAAAATCCCCTACCAAGCCGGTGGGGGATTTTTTATGGCGGCTAATCAGGGGGGTGCATAGAATAAAAAGGCAATTCTTTAGTCAAGCTATGCCTACGCCGGAAAGCCCCTCATCTCCGCCCAACGGAATTGAGCCGCGCCAAAATCTCTACGAGACTGATTTTTATGCCTGGACTCAGCAACAAGGTCGCTTGCTCCGCGATCGCCAATGGCAGCGGCTTGATCTGTTTAACCTCATTGAGGAAATTGAATCTTTGGGCAAACAGCAACGCCAGGAATTGCAAAATCGCCTGGGTGTGTTATTGGGGCATCTCCTAAAGTGGGAATATCAACCCCAACACCGCAGTCGCAGTTGGCTAGCAACTATCCGTATTCAACGCCGCGACATCTTGCGCTTAACGTAGGAGAACCCCAGCCTTCAACCTTACCTGGATGAGGCAGTTCAAGAGGCATACGAAAACGCCAAAGATCTGGCAATGGGCGAAACAAACCTCCCCCTCGCAACCTTTCCCGAACAGTGCAGTTACGATGCTGTAACGATCTTAGACACCGACTTTTTCCCTGGCGAACCCAGCGATTTATTGAGTTAGACGAATTCGCAGTTAACGCTTTTCCCAGTGAAAAATTATTGGCTGCAACTGAGGTATTTCAAGAAGGTTTGGGTGGTGGTGGTGGGGTTATCGGCGTTGACGATCGCCCGGACGACGGCAACTTGTTTGGCTCCGGCAGCGTAAACTTCTTGAACATTGCTCAGGTCAATCCCGCCGATCGCAAACCAGGGAATTGTGGCGTGGGCAGCAGCATAGCGCACATAGTCCAAGCCAACGGCGGCCCGTCCTGCTTTGGTTGGGGTTTCATAAACTGGCCCTACTCCGATATAATCGGCCCCTTCTGCGATCGCTCGGTGAAGTTCGTCAGGATGTTTGGTCGATTGCCCGATAATGCGCTGACTGCCCAATAGTTGACGCGCCAGCGACAGGGACAGATCTTGTTGACCCAAGTGAACACCATCCGCACCAACCGCCAGAGCCAAATCGACGCGATCGTTGACCAGGAACAACGCCCCATAGCGATGGCAAAGATCACACAACGCCTGCGCCCGTCGCAACCGCACCCCATCATCAGTATCTTTATCGCGGTATTGCACCAGGGTCAGCCCACCTTGCAGCGCCGCTTCTACCACACTACTCAAATGCTCGGTCGGAGACGTAACCAGATACAGCCGTGCTTGGCGTAATTTTTGGTGGCGGTCATTGTGTAATAGCTGGCTTTCCAACACATAAACGCGATAGCGCATTTGTTTGCAGGCAGTGCCCATCGCCGGGTCAAGCATCTTGCCATATTCTTCCAGCACCCGCAACGCTTCTTGGACGCGGCATAGGTTTGCCTGGAGGACTTGCTCTAAGCCCGTTCGCTGTTCTTCACCAGGATGGCTCAGAGTTGTGCCTGCGTCATTCAACGTATCCCGTGCTTGGCGTAACTCTGGGGTGTGCCACCGGGCGAGTTCTTGGCGGAGGGCTTTGCATTCAGAGGCGATCGCGGCATCGTCTAGCCCAAACCGGCCCCATTCTTCGACAACCCGCAATCCCTCCCGCGCCCGATCAAGATTGGCATCCAAAATGCGCCGAATCGCTTGTTGCACAAATTGTGGTTGAGTCCCCATTAGTTATTCTTCACACTGCTTTGTCATATTTGCTCTTTTTGAGCTGCGGAGCAACTGGGTAAGAACCGTTTTTGTCGATTTTTACCCTTGGCGATCGCGGCGGGACAGATGCACCCAGAGCATGGAAACCCAAAAAGCAAATTTAAGGCCAAAAAAATGTCACAGATAGCGGTGGATCGAGTACAACGTTGGGGTTATTGCGATCGTGCAGATCTATCTGTTTATTGCCATCGGTCAGCACCAGCTTCAACCGCGTCCGATGATTGGCTTTCCCGTCCTTTTTGAGCGCCAGGAGACTATCGGTGACACACTTTTCAGCACAACGGTTTCAATTGCTGCGGCAACTGGGTCAACCGCTTGGCCGCTGTTTGTCGTTGCAACCGCCCATGACCTATCTCAGTTTGGGATTAGCGGCGACCTTGGCCCTTCAGAGTCAGATGCCGGGGGCGATCGCCCAAACCACGGAATTGCCGCCGCTGCAATCTTTACCCCAAACTCCGGCAACTCCTATTACAGAAACAGTGCTGTACGTGAACCCAGTGCTAGGCATGGATAGCAACAGTAACGGGAGCGTGAACGCGCCGCTCAAAACCTTGACCTATGCGTTAGAAATTGCTCGCCCCAATACAACGATTCAGCTTGCACCGGGGTTGTACAGCGTGGATTCGGGGGAAGTGTTTCCCATTTCCTTGAAACCCAATGTGACTATCACCGGGCAACCCAAAACCTTTGGGCAAACGATTATTCTGCGGGGGGGCGGGGCCTTCAGGAGTCCAACTCTACCGCCGCAAAACGTCACGATTTTGGCCGGGGCAAATCAGGCGATCGTCGAAGGGTTAACGATTCTCAATCCCAATCCCGACGGGTATGCTATTCAGGTTGAGGCGAGCAGTCCCACAATTCGCTACACCACACTGACGGGCAATGGGAGCGCGATCGCCCTGACTGGCAATAGCCAATCCCAAATTCAAAACAATTTGATTATCAATAATCAACAGCACGGGATCGCCATATTCGGGGCCGCGCGGCCTGTCATCGATCGCAATGTGTTTGAACAAACGGGCTTGGCGATCGTTGTAGACGGCACTGCTGCCCCCCTAATTCAAAACAATCGGTTGACCAAAAACCTGAGTGGGATTGTCGTCCAGGGAACAGCGCAGCCCAAAATCCACAGCAACACCATCGAAAGCAACTTAGAGTACGGTGTGTTGGCCAAGGGGCAAGCTCGCCCAGAGTTGGGTGAAGCGACACAGAAAAACACAATTCTCAACAACGGCAAAGCGGATACCAGTCTCTCCCTCGCTGGGCTTCAGGCTCCGAAAGAGCAGCCCCCGGCGATCGCAGCAGCAGACCAACCGGAGGCAACAGCATCTACCCCAGCGGAGGAGAAGCGATCGTCAGCCCCGGCGAAAACAACAACAGCCATCGAGCCACCAACTCCAGCCACTCCTGAAAAGTCCTCCGCAGCGGCCACCCCCACTAACGCACCAGCCGCACCGCCCCAGGCTCGGATGGAACCCCAAGCGCCGCAGAAAAGCGCTCTGGCGAGCGCCCCGAATAAACTAGCACCAACAGCTCCAGCACCAACAGCCCCAGCGGCAGAGACGCCATTCACAGACTCGGCCTCCGCATTTCTCCAGGGGATTCAGCCAGAATCGGCTCCCACGGCCCCAACCCCAACCCCGGCCCAGTCCAGCAAGCCACCTGGGGCTACATTGCGATCGCCCGCCCAGTCTCCAGAATCGGCGGCCACCACCAAACCCTCAGCGACCCAGCCATCTAGCAGTACCGCAGCCGCGATCGAGATTCCGCCCCCCCAGTCACCGCCCGCAACGGCTGCACCCACTCCCGCCCCCCCGGCGATCGCCTTTGGCCAAACACTCCCAGAGACACCGCAGCCTAGCCCTCCGAAGACCGCGCCAGAACTCGCTCCCACCAGTTCAACCCCGAAAGCCCCGGCGATCGTGGTGCCAGTTGAGCCCGTGACAGCACCGCTCCAATTGCCGGAGGGGAGCACTCCCAATGCCAATAACAATACCAAGCCTGGGCTTGAAACGAGTCCCCCGCTCGCCAACCTGGAAACTCCTACGATCGCTGAATCCAGCCTTACCCAGGCTAATTTTCCGATCCCCAGTGCGCTGCGCGGCCAGTCTTCCGCTCCCGCCCTCCGTCGAGACACCCAGCCCCCAAGTACCACCGCTAGTCCACCAGCGATCGCGGCACCACGCACCAAAGCCAATTCTGCCTCATCGCCCAGCCTTCGCCTCCGGGCCAACCAATCCCCACCGCCAAGCAGTGCCGCATCTGGCAGTAATGTGAGCGCAGCCTCATTTCCAGTTCCCAACGCCAACGCCCCGACACAAGCCACACCAAAACTGGTGATTCAGCCAGCGCCCAAAGCGTACACAGATCGGCCTGTGCCCAGCCCAGTTTTACCGCTGCGATCGCCAACGCCACAATTCCAGGCCATCCAGCGTGAGGCAGCGCCAATCCCAATTCCGGTGCCCCCTCCCGAAAATCCCAACCCAGGATTACCCAACTTAATGCCACTGCCAGCGCAACAGCCTGTCGTGCAACCTGTAATTACACAAAAACTGGCCTTTCCACAGCCGACTGCCCTCGCAACGGCACAACCCCCAGCCAAAGCCGCAATTCCCAGCACTTTGTTGCCCGTCCCCAGTTCCGAAATTCCAGTAGGCAACATTGGGGATATGCCCAAGGTTTACACCGTCCAAAATGGCGGAACGTTAGCCCGTACGTCGAGTATGTCCAACGCAGGAGTCGCTGCCAGCCCTGTGAAATATCGCGTTGTGGTGCAAGTGCAGACTGAAAGCCAAAAAGCGCAAATCAAAACCCTCTTCCCAGCGGCATTTTCTAGCCAATTCCAGGGACGCAGTGTTTGGCAAGTTGGGGCCTTCAGCGATCGCACCAAAGCGGAACAACTCACGCAAACGCTAGCCAGCCAGGGTTTTGCCGCCACCAGCGAAGTCCTCCGATAAATCTCACTAAATCTGGATAGGTTGACATTAAGCAATAAGTTGAAGCTGCGTAGACTCAAGTAGCTAGCGAAGTTCTTTACTTCAATAAACGAGCTAAAACAAAAGCCAGGATCACTCCGAACTGTGATCCTGGCTTCGTTATTTTGTCTTTAGTCGTTATCAGGCTGCCTTATGCAAAGCAATCTACAGCTTCACTTCGATATCAACCCCAGCGGGTAAGTCTAATTTCATCAGCGCATCAATCGTCTTAGAAGAAGGCTGGTAAATATCAATCAGACGTTGATGAGTCCGAGTTTCAAAGTGTTCCCGAGAATCTTTGTCAACGTGGGGCGATCGCAGAACGCAATAAATCCGCCGTCTAGTTGGTAAAGGAATAGGGCCAATCGCCGTCGCATTCGTGCGATTCGCAGTATCAACAATCTTTTCGCAAGAAGTATCGAGCAAGCGCCGATCAAAGGCTTTCAAGCGAATCCGAATCTTTTGTTGTTGAATTGTTGCCATGAAGTTCGTACCAAATTAAATTTTCAAGGTTCAGTAATCAATCTCATTCAGGCTTAGATACAGACAACCCTTAAACCACGTATCTAGCCGATAGACATGGATAAGCTATCAGCAGCAAAGCGCCTAAGCAACTCTGCCACTGATAGCTCAATCGTGACAGCTTAGAGTTATTTCAGGATTTTAGCAACAACGCCTGCACCAACTGTCCGGCCACCTTCGCGGATTGCAAAGCGCATCCCTTGCTCAATCGCGATCGGGTTGATCAGTTCAACGGTCATTTTGATCCGGTCACCAGGCATCACCATTTCAGCCTCGCCACCTTCATCAGTCGTGAAGTCGCTGATCGTACCAGTTACATCGGTTGTCCGTACATAGAACTGAGGCTTGTAACCGGGGAAGAACGGCGTATGACGGCCACCTTCTTCTTTCTTCAGAATGTAGACTTCTGACTCAAACTTAGTGTGAGGGGTGATTGAACCAGGCTTAGCAATCACCATGCCCCGCTCAATGTCAGCCTTTTGAATCCCCCGGAGCAGAATACCAGCGTTGTCGCCAGCCATCCCTTCTTCCAGGCTCTTCTTGAACATTTCAATCCCGGTGACGGTGGTTTCACGGGTATCGCGAATCCCAACCAGCTCAACCTTATCGTTCAGCTTGACAACACCCCGCTCAATCCGGCCTGTTGCAACCGTACCCCGACCCGTAATCGAGAATACGTCTTCAACTGCCATCAAGAAGGGCTTGTCAACTTCCCGCTCGGGAGTTTCGATGTAAGCATCGACAGAATCCATCAAATCATAGATCTTATCGACCCATTCGTTTTCGCCCCGTTGAGTTTTGGGGTTGGCAGTCATTGCTTCCAGGGCTTGCAGCGCCGAGCCTGCGGTGATGGGGATATCGTCACCCGGGAAATCGTAGGAGCTCAACAACTCCCGCACTTCCAACTCAACCAACTCCAGCAGTTCCTCATCGTCAACCATGTCTTTCTTGTTCAAGAAGACAACCAGACGAGGTACACCAACCTGACGAGCCAACAAAATGTGCTCACGAGTTTGGGGCATGGGGCCATCTGCCGCAGAAACAACCAGAATCGCCCCGTCCATCTGCGCGGCACCCGTGATCATGTTCTTCACATAGTCAGCGTGTCCTGGACAGTCTACGTGGGCATAGTGCCGTTCCGTGGTCTCGTACTCAACGTGCGCCGTGTTAATGGTAATCCCACGCGCTTTTTCTTCTGGAGCGGCATCGATCTCATCATATTTCTTGGCGATCGCACCACCTGAAGCCGCTAGAGTCAAGGTGATCGCAGCCGTCAAGGTCGTTTTACCGTGGTCAACGTGACCAATCGTACCGATATTAACGTGAGGCTTATTCCGTTCAAACTTTGCACGTGCCATTGATTATGTGTTCCTTTTCCTGACTAAGCGTTCCCTTTACTTTTTGCGATGATTGTCTCAGCTTCATTCCGGGGGACTTCATCGTAAGCACTAAACTCCATCGAGAATACCCCCCGTCCCTGAGTTTTTGTTCGGATATCTGTAGCATATCCAAACATATTCGCCAATGGAACCTTTGCGGTTACTTTAGCGATTCCTGCGGTGTTGTCTTGGCCTTCGATTTGCCCTCGACGCGAGTTCAAATCACCAATGACATTGCCCACAAAATCATCAGGTACCTCCACCTCGACTTTCATCATCGGCTCTAGCAATACAGGTGAAGCTTTCATAACTGCTGCCTTAATTGCCATTGAACCTGCAATTTTGAAAGCCATCTCTGATGAATCTACCTCATGAAAGGAGCCATCAACCAGAGTTGCTTTGAGGTCAATCACTGGATAACCAGCGAGGATCCCAGATTCACAGGCTTCGCGCATCCCTTGTTCTGCTGGTGCAATGTATTCCTTCGGAATCGCTCCACCAACAATTTTAGAGACAAACTCAAACCCACTGCCAGCTTCGCCCGGTTGCAACTCAATCACAACATGACCATACTGGCCTTTGCCGCCACTTTGACGAACAAACTTACCTTCTGCCCGAGCAGGCTTACGAACCGTTTCCCGGTATGCTACCTGCGGCGCACCCACGTTGGCTTCTACCTTAAATTCCCGCTTCATGCGGTCTACCAAAATATCCAGGTGTAACTCGCCCATCCCAGAAATCACGGTCTGGTTCGTCTCTGGATCGACCGAAACACGGAAGGTTGGATCTTCTTCCGACAAGGCTTGCAGAGCCTTCGAAAGCTTTTCCATATCCTGCTTGGTTTTTGGCTCAACGGCAACGGAGATAACCGGTTCGGGGACAAACAACGATTCGAGGACAACAGGTGAACTCTCATCGCACAGTGTATCGCCTGTAAATGTATCCTTCAACCCTAAGGCTGCGCCCAGATCCCCAGCCCGCAACTCATCAACCTCGATGCGATCGTCTGCCTTCAAAACGATCAAACGCGAGATTCGCTCTTTTTTACCCTTAGCCGCATTGAGGACGTAACTCCCCTTTTGCAACACCCCGGAGTAAACTCGCACAAAGGTCAGCCGCCCATAGGGATCGGACATCACTTTAAATGCCAATGCCGCCAGTGGTTCATCATCATTGGCCGGACGAGGAACAGTTTCGCCATTGGGCGCTGTCCCTTGAATGGCTGGAACTTCCGTCGGCGCAGGCAGATAATCCACAACCGCATCTAACAGAAGCTGAACCCCCTTGTTTTTGAAGGCAGATCCACAGAGGACAGGAACAATAGAACCATCTACCGTGCCTTTCCGCAGCGCCGATTTGACTTCGGCTTCCGTCAGTTCCTCACCTTCGAGATATTTCTCTGTCAATGCGTCATCCGTTTCGGCAACCGATTCGATCAGCTTCAACCGACATTCTTCGGCCAATTCGGCCATATCGTCGGGAATTGCAGTTTCTTGAATGTCAGTGCCCAAGTCATTGGAATAGACATAGGCTCGCATCCGCACCAAATCAACAATGCCAGTGAACTGATCTTCACTACCAATGGGAATTTGGATCGGGACTGCGTTTGTTCTCAAGCGATCGCGTACCTGGTTGTAGACCTTGAAAAAGTCTGCCCCTGTCCGATCCATCTTGTTAACAAAGATAATCCGAGGAACATGGTAGCGATCAGCTTGCCGCCATACTGTCTCGGTTTGGGGTTGCACCCCACCGACAGAGCACAGCACAGTGATCACACCGTCCAAAACTCGCATTGATCGCTCGACTTCGATCGTGAAATCAACGTGCCCCGGCGTATCAATAATGTTGATACGATACTCTGGCTCACCTTCCAGGGGCTTCGTCAAGTCCGTCGGATCACGCCGCACCCATGAAGTACTGATCGCAGCGGCTGTAATCGTAATTCCCCGCTCACGTTCTTGCTCCATCCAGTCGGTCACCGCCGTACCTTCATGCACCTCGCCCATTTTATGAACAACGCCAGAGTAAAATAAAATTCGCTCTGTCGTCGTTGTCTTACCAGCGTCAATATGAGCAGCGATACCCATATTGCGGACTCTTTCTAGCGGTATTGTGCGAGACATCACGACCTCCCCTGTTGGCACTGCAAGCAATTTTGAACTAGATTAGCCTGACCTTTCCAGCCGGAAATATCAGTTACAATCAGCTCTGCCACAATCAAATCCATCAGTAACGGTAGTGAGCAAATGCTTTGTTAGCTTCTGCCATCCGATGGGTTTCTTCCCGCTTCCGGATAGCACTGCCTGTTTGATTTGCTGCATCCATTAGTTCGTTTGCCAGTTTGCTCGCCATCGTCTTACCAGCCCGCTGACGCGAAAACTGAATCAACCAGCGTAGAGCCAGGGCCGTCCCGCGATCAGAGCGCACCTCAACTGGAACTTGATACGTCGCACCACCAACCCGGCGAGCTTTAACCTCAACCAAAGGCGTAGCATTCTTAACCGCCTGTTCAAAAACCTCGTTAGGATCTGAACCTGTTCTTTGCTCAATTACCTTAAAAGCATCATAGATAATGCGCGACGCAAGAGACTTTTTGCCACTTGTCATAATCCGTCGGATCATCATACTCACCAAGCGTGAGTTGTAGACAGGATCAGGTGGAACAGGGCGTTTTTGAATAACAGTACGGCGAGACATACGTGAACCTTTGGTTTCTCAACAAAACAGCAAAATATCAACTCAAAGCATCAGCCCATGAACAGCAACAAGCTCAACAGTCGCAAAACTAGCAGCTCAATATCTCTAAGCACCTAGCTGCTTACCGACAGACTTGCGCCCCAACAGGCTCCAACGATATGTAGTATGACGAAATAACGACCAGAGCCGAACAACGAAGACTATGCTTTAGGCCGCTTTGCACCATACTTGGAGCGACCCTGCTTACGGTCTTTAACCCCACTGGTATCCAGGGTGCCACGAATGATGTGATAACGAACTCCAGGCAGGTCTTTGACCCGACCACCCCGAATCATGACAACCGAGTGCTCTTGCAAGTTATGCCCAATGCCCGGAATGTAGGCCGTCACTTCAAAGCCAGAAGTAAGACGAACCCGCGCGACTTTACGCAATGCAGAGTTTGGTTTTTTGGGTGTGGTGGTGTAGACCCGAGTGCAAACACCGCGTCGCTGAGGACAACTTTTCAGAGCTGGGGATTTTGTCTTTTTCTGTAGCTTTTGACGTTCACTACGAATGAGTTGCTGGATGGTGGGCATATCTTTTAGGGTAGTTCTTGCAGCAATCTTAACGATGCGAGTTTTTCCAAATTACCAATGTATCAAAGAGCAAAACACTATGTCAACCAAGATGTTTGAGCCTGAGAGCCTCCTCCCAAAGCGCACGATCAAGACAGTCAACTGTGCCTTTAATCCGTGCTAGTTGAGCAACATCCAGTTATTGGTTACGGCTTTGCATCCATTGTTCGTGCTGAGAGGCGCTAAAACAGCAAAGGCGCTTTCAGGCACTGTTATCTATGGTAAACCATTTCGGGCTGGGTCTTACACTAGGTTTTTCTGGGCGGGTAGTTGGCACGACATAACGGTGGAACATTGTGCAGGGGAGTACAATGGGATCGATTGGCCTTCGAGAGGGAAAGCCGGAGTAACCGCCGGGAGCAAGGTTGAGCCTTTCAAGCCACTGGCCTCGTGGTCAGTCAATTCTTCATTGACCGATCGCCCATATTCAGGTGCTTGCTTGAGGTTAAATGGGTTGGGTTTTGGAACTGTCGAAGTGTTCCTCACAAGACGTTAATGAGTGGGCCTACACGGTAAACGAATGACCACAGCCACAAACGTTTTGGGCATTGGGGTTATGAAAGCGGAAGTTGCCACCCATGAGATCTTCGGAGTAATCCAGGGTGAGGCCATCCAGCAGGGGCAAGTGGTCGTCGGCAATAACAAGGTTCACGCCGTTGCAGGAAAAGGTGTGTTCGGCGGGGTGGGCCGTTGTGTCAAAGGCGATCGCGTAAGTATAGGTCAGGCAAGCTGAAGGCTGGATCGCAAGGCGCACCCGCACGTCAGTCACTGAGGTGGTGGGAGGGTGCTGTCTAGAATGCAAGCGCAGAATTTCTTGGCGAGCTGATGGACTAATTTGAATCATGACGCACGATGGGGAACAACTAAAGTGGGGCAACGGAGCTAGATGAGGAAAATCTTCAAGCTAAAACAGCATCGCGGCTCCGGCTTAGACAAGAGCCCCAAGCTCTCACACTGTACCAGTCAGAGGCCGCACACCCGCCCCGTTAAACCACTCTTTATCCTAGACTGAGGTGCGAGCGTAATCATCTTGGAAGCGAATAATATCATCCTCACCGAGGTATTCGCCATTTTGGACTTCGATTAGCACCAGGGGAATGACCCCCGGATTCTCCAACCGATGGGCCGTGCATTGGGGCACGTAGGTAGATTGGTTGCTGTGCACAATGTGTTCAGCTTCGCCACACACCACTTTGGCCGTTCCCGAAACGACAATCCAGTGTTCGCTGCGGTGATGGTGCATTTGCAAGCTAAGGCGATGCCCAGGTTTGACTTCAATGCGCTTAATTTTGTAGCCACTACCTTCTTCGAGGATGGTGAAAGATCCCCAAGGCCGCAGTTCAGTGGAGGCAACGGCTTTGGGGGTAAGCACATTGGCCAGGGCCAGATTGGCAGGTGATGAAATGTCTTTGGATGCAGTCACAACAGGTCTCCTTAGACTTGAGTAGTACGCAAAAAATGGTCTCTGCAAAAGACGAGAGTGAAATTAGGGGATCGAGACTTTAGCAGCATTTGCTTGCTTTCGTTGGCCACCATAACAGATCCAACTTGGCGAGTGTCATCCGCAACGGGAGACGGTTGATAAACTTTATATGCTTTGTCGGATTTGGCTGGGGGATGTTTATCAGAGCTTTACATGGGTAGCAACGCTTTAGGGGAGAACGGGCAGAAACAGACCTAAGCCGTTGTGAACGCGGGCCGCAGTCGCCGGAGGCCGATCCAGCAGTTGACCACCCAGATACAACGTTGTAGAGCTGCCTCCATCTAAATTCAGCGCATGGACGGCACCGAGTTGTTGCAGGAGTTGGGCCGTTTCCAACAGGGTAAGTCCTTTGCCGTCTAGGGTGGTGTGGGTGGTGAACAGAAGCAGGGTGCCATCCGATTTTTGGGCGATCGCACTCCGGGCCGCCCGTTGACTCGCAAAGGCCGGACTAAAAGCTTCAGCCCTGGCATCCAAAACAATCTGCTGATTTTGGAGGAGCAACGGGCCAGCCCCCAGAATATTGGGGAGCGATCGCCACGTTGGGGGATTGGTCGCTGCTTCCAGCGTCAGGGGGGTGCCCACGGGGAACGCCGCCACCGCCGACCGATTGGAACGGAACACCAGCAAGTACGCATCCGGTGGAATCGGGACGGACTCACCGGCCTGTTCCAGAGTTTGTTGCTGAATCACGCGACCATTTTGCACTGTGACGATCCCTTCGCCATTGGACAAGGTGGTGTAAGTTGGCCCCCAATCAGGGGTGTAGCGGGCAATCCCCGCTTGGAGATAGCCACTGTTCAAATGGGTTAAGGGAAAGCGTTGCCCCGTGGGGGTGAGGATAGTTTCTTGTAAGGTCAGGCGACCAAACTGAACCATGCCAGCATTGTCCCAGGCGATCGCCCCCCGGTTGAGAATTGGCCCCGATAGCCAGCGATCGCCCCGCCGTAAAGCCCCCAAAGGTAATTGGCGATCGCGGTTGAAAAAGCCCCCATTGATCGCCCCCGCCACCTGCACAGCTTGGGCAATTTGTTGGAGGGGAGCAATGCCCGGAATACCAGATGGATTCGCCAAAATCGGAGCTAACCGCAGCCCCGAAGCACCGGGTTTGAGTTCTAACCACACGGCGGCCACCCGCTGCGCACCCACAGCAAGCAAATCCTGTCGCCACTGCACCCCCGGTGCCCACAGGATCGTCCGCGACACGAGGCTATCGGGGCGAAGGTCTACCACAATTCGGTCTGGCGCAGGCGTACTCCAAATGCGCGGACGCACCGCCGACTTGAGGGCAATGCGGAACTGGGTTTGGTTAGGCAAGCGGGTGATCTGTATGGACTGGATGTATTGCCCCGCGATCGCGGACACCTGTTGCAGTAGGGCTTCACTCGCCGGAGCCGCCACCGTCAGCAAGATTTCGTTAGGCCGCTCTGTCACTTGCCAGGGAGCCGATCGATCCAATTGGAGCACAACGCGATCGCCCCAGGTTTGGCGACTTTGACGCAGTTCCACAACCTGGGCTGTCGGGGTGGTAATTTGCAACGTTGACCCAAGAACCGCCACCTGCCAACCAAACTGCTGGGCCAACCGCTGCACGCTGAGATAGCGATCGCCCTCTGCGAGCCGTGTTGCTAACTTTAGCGGAGTCTGGTTTGCCACCGAAAACCACTGCACAGGCTGGGTTTGCACAGTTTCACTATCCAGCAAATGCACCCCAAACTGCTGCATCAGCGTGGCCTCTGTCAAGCCAATTTGCGGCCCCTCTGGGGTTTGCCATTGTTGCCAGGGCTGCCGCAACAGTTGGCCATTCACCTGAATTTGTTGCCCCCCGGCCACTGACGACGGTTGTGTCTGGGTCAGGGATGGGGCAGTCTGCGCGACTGGGGTTGCCTCCCCTAACGCGCCACCAGGAGCGATCGCCCCCAGCCCACTCACCAGCCCCAGCACCCAACCCAGCCCCTTGGTCAACCACCAAACAGTGTGCGTCGGTCTTACTCCAGATCCCATGTGTGTGCCCATCGTTCTTCAGTCTTGTCAAGCTTGTCAAGAATAGCTGTATTTTCAAAGAAGGATTAGGAGCGAGAAAATTTAGTTCCGCACAGATAAAGAATGTCCCTTTTTTTCACCCAATGTTTCAGGTGCTGAGCGCCCCCCAATCAACCAGAGAAAGGGCATAGTTGTTGTCATTTCCCAGGGAAATTGATTAGGATCAACGCCGCAACCAATGGGTCTAAATGGGTGACTAGCAACAATCTCTACGGAGAGAAAGTTGCCTTCAGAATGGCAAATCCACCGTTCATCACCCTAGTCAAAAAAGCAGCGATCGCGTCATACTTTAAGCTTCGACTCATTGATGTTGCGAGTGGGGCAACGGGTTGCCATTACCACTTGCCACCACCACGGGCTCATGACCCAAGCGGCATAGCAAGCCCAACGATCCGGCAAGCGCATCCCAGCACCAACGTTGGTGAACCTGGGCGCAATGGATTAGCTGCGACTAACTTCGGCCAATTCGCGTGGTTGCACTGGTTCTGCCGCAATCGGAAGGTTGAAAAAATCACAATCAGTTGGCGATCGCACCGCTAGAAATGGGTGATGACTTAATCACCATTCGGGCTGGGCGGCAACAGCAAGGTCACCATCGCCCCTACGTTATTTCACTCGAAGGGGTTTGAGAGTAGCGGCAATTCCGTTAATCTTGGACTCTTCTGGCCCCAGTATTCCTTGTATGGTTAGTAAGCAACCCCTGGTTTTTTTGCACGCATCACTTTTATAGTTATCTCTAGGCTCATCTTCCAAGTCCTTTCCAGGTAGCTCAAGTCCCTACTGCATCAAAGGCTCCTAGAGATTAGGGTTCAGGCATAACCAAGTTGCCTTGTAGAAATCCAGTCCATCATTACAAATGAACGAAGCACATCATCATCTCATGGGTAAAACAATCGTGAATTGGGACGACAGTTTGAATTCAGCGTCTGGGTATCAGGGGCAACGCTGGTTAGTGGAAGAGCGGGACGCCTGTGGTGTTGGCTTTATTGCCGATCGCCAAGGACGCGCAACCCATGATTTGGTGCAAAAAGCCCTGGCGGCATTAACCTGTCTCGAACACCGGGGCGGGTGTAGCGCCGATTATGATTCTGGGGATGGGGCGGGGGTGATGACGGCCATGCCCTGGGCCTTGTTTGAGTCCTGGTTTACCGCTCAGTCGATTCAAATTGCCAATCGAGATTACATTGGCGTAGGGATGGTCTTTTTGCCCCAGGATGCAGCAGTAGCGGCGATCGCGCGGCGAGTCATGGGGGCGATCGCCCAGGAAGAAGGCGTGACCGTATTGGGCTGGCGCGAAGTTCCAGTCAATCCAGCCTGCTTGGGCACTCAAGCCAAAGAAAACCAACCCCATATTGAACAGGTCTTCGTTCAGTCGCAGCAAACCGGCGATGCCCTGGAACGGCAACTGTACTTGATCCGGAAGCGGGTGTTGCAAGCCGCCGCCGTCGAAGCCAAGCAGTTGGGCAAGCCTCAAGCTTTTGACAACTTTTACCTGTGCTCCTTCTCCAATCGCACCATCGTATACAAGGGCATGGTGCGATCGGCAGTCTTAAGCGAGTTTTATTTGGACTTACAACAGCCGGACTATACCAGCAACTTTGCGGTTTATCACCGGCGGTTTAGCACCAACACTATGCCCAAATGGCCGCTGGCTCAACCCATGCGCTTATTGGGGCACAACGGCGAAATTAATACCCTCCTGGGTAACATCAACTGGATGATGGCGAAGCAAGCCGACCTCGCCCACTCTGACTGGGGCGATCGCCTGCCCGATCTGATGCCCACCGTCCGGATGGACAATAGCGACTCAGCCAACCTTGACAATGTATTCGAGTTGTTGGTGCGATCGGGCCGGAGCCCCCAAGAAGCCCTCATGATCATGGTGCCAGAGGCTTACAACAACCAGCCCGACCTCGAAGCCTACCCAGAAATCGTTGACTTTTACGAGTACTACAGTGGCCTGCAAGAACCGTGGGATGGCCCCGCCCTTCTGGTCTTCTGCGATGGCAACGTGGTGGGTGCCACCCTCGATCGCAACGGTCTGCGGCCTGCTCGTTATGTCGTCACCCGCGATGGCTACTTTGCAGTTGCCTCTGAAGCTGGAGTCATCGATATTCCCGACGCAGAAATCATTGAAAAAGGGCGGCTTGGCCCCGGCCAAATGGTTGCGTTCGACCTGCGGAATCAGGAAATCCTCAAAAACTGGGACATCAAACAACGCATCGCCCACACCCATCCCTACGGGCAGTGGCTCCAGCAGCATCGCTGCAACCTCCAGGCAGCCCCCTTCTCCAACGAGGATCCATCCTTCTATTCTGAGACCGACTTGCTCCGGCAACAAGCCGCCTTTGGCTACACCGCTGAAGATGTCGAAATGATCATCCAGGAGATGGCCGCCCAGGGGAAAGAACCCACCTTCTGTATGGGCGAAGACACCCCTCTGGCAGTGCTGTCGAGCAAACCACGGCTACTCTACGACTATTTCAAACAACGGTTTGCCCAAGTCACCAACCCGGCGATCGACCCCTATCGAGAACGGTTGGTCATGTCCTTAACCATGCAGTTGGGGGCGCGGGGTAATCTGCTAGAAGCCAAGGCAGAATCGGCCCATCTGCTTAAACTGGAATCCCCCATTCTGAATCACAAAGAGTTGGAACAGACGCGGCAATCTGGGTTTGCGACAGCGGATTTATCAACCCTGTTCAACATTGCTCACGGCCCATCTGGGATGCAGCAAGCCGTGCAAGATTTGTGCCAACGGGCGACGGAAGCCGTACGGGCTGGCAAACAAATCCTGATTCTCAGCGATCGCGTGGCCCCCGATGGCACCCCCACCACCCTCAGCGCCGAGCAAAGCTACATTCCCCCAATGTTGGCCGTAGGCGCAGTCCATCACCATCTCATCCGGCAAGGCTTGCGGCTCAAAGCCTCCCTGGTCGTAGACACGGCGCAATGCTGGAGCACCCATCACTTTGCTTGTTTAATTGGCTATGGGGCCAGTGCCGTGTGTCCGTATCTGGCCTTGGAAACCGTGCAGCATTGGTGGGCAGATCCCAAAACCCAGAAATTCATGGAGCGGGGCAAGATTCCGGCGATTTCGTTGGCGATCGCTGAAGCCAACTTCCGCAAGTCCATTGAAGATGGGCTACTCAAAATCCTCTCGAAAATGGGGATTTCCCTCCTCAGTAGCTACCAGGGAGCGCAAATTTTTGAGGCGATCGGCATTGGGGGCGACCTGTTGAATCTGGGCTTTTCGGGTACGGCATCCCGGTTGGGCGGCCTGACGGTGAACGACCTGGCCAACGAAGTCTTGTCGATTCATCAACGGGCATTCCCCGAACTGACCATCAAAAAGCTAGAAAACTTCGGCTTCGTCAACTATCGGCCCGGCGGCGAATTTCACATCAACAGTCCAGAGATGTCGAAATATCTGCACAAAGCTGTCGAGGAAAAATCCTACAATCACTACGAAGCCTACAAAAAGTACATGGAAAATCGGCCTTTGACGGGCCTGCGGGATCTGCTCGACTTCAAGAGCGATCGCCCCTCCATTCCCTTAGAGGAGGTTGAACCTATCACAGAAATTGTGAAACGGTTCTGCACCGGGGGGATGTCTTTAGGTGCGTTGTCTCGGGAAGCCCACGAAACCCTGGCGATCGCCATGAATCGCATCGGTGGTAAATCCAACTCGGGCGAAGGCGGCGAAGATACTATTCGTTTCCGCGTGCTAGATGATGTGGATGAATCCGGTGTGTCTCCCACCTTCCCCCATTTGAAAGGACTAAGAAATGGAGACACGGCAAGCTCTGCCATTAAGCAAATTGCCTCTGGTCGCTTTGGGGTCACGCCCGAATATTTGATGAACGCCCAGCAATTAGAAATCAAGCTGGCGCAGGGGGCAAAACCGGGCGAAGGGGGCCAACTCCCCGGCAAAAAAGTCAGTCCCTACATTGCCATGTTGCGGCGATCGAAGCCCGGAGTCACATTGATTTCGCCACCGCCCCACCATGACATTTACTCCATTGAAGATCTGGCCCAGTTAATTTTTGACTTGCATCAGATCAATCCCGTCGCCCAGGTTTCCGTCAAGTTAGTCGCCGAAGTCGGCATTGGCACGATCGCCGCTGGGGTGGCCAAAGCCAATGCAGACATCATCCAAATTTCTGGCCACGAAGGCGGCACCGGAGCTTCGCCCCTCAGTTCCATCAAACACGCCGGTAGCCCGTGGGAACTGGGGTTAACAGAAGTCCACCGCGTCTTAATGGAAAACCAACTGCGCGATCGCGTGCTCTTGCGGGTAGACGGTGGCCTGCGCACAGGTTGGGATGTCATGATGGCCGCGTTGATGGGGGGTGAAGAATTTGGGTTTGGCTCCATTGCCATGATTGCCGAGGGCTGCATCATGGCGCGGATTTGCCACACCAACAATTGCCCGGTCGGGGTCGCCAGCCAAAAAGAAGAACTCCGCAAACGGTTCACTGGAATTCCAGAACACGTTGTTAACTTCTTCCTCTTTGTGGCAGAAGAAGTGCGAACCTTGCTCGCGCACCTGGGCTACAAGACGTTGAATGAGGTCATTGGGCGGGCCGATCTGCTGAAAATGCGGGAAGGCGCAACCCTGACCAAAACCCAAAGCCTCAACCTGGATTGCCTCACCAAACTGCCCGACACCCGCACCGATCGCCAGTGGTTGACCCACGAAACAGTCCACAGCAATGGCCCCGTTCTAGATGACGAATTGCTGGCCGATGCCGACATTCAAGCGGCGATCGCCAACCACGGCACCGTCACCAAAACCATCACAGTCGTGAACACAGATCGCTCCTTGGGGGCTAGAATTGCCGGGGCGATCGCCCAACAACACGGCAACAGCGGCTTCACTGGCCACATCACCCTCGATGCCCACGGCGCAGTCGGCCAAAGTTTCGGCGCGTTTAACCTACCCGGCATCACCCTCAAACTCACCGGCGAAGCCAACGACTACGTCGGCAAAGGAATGCATGGCGGTGAAATCATCATTCGGCCCCCGGCCAACGTCACCTTCGAAGCGGCGAAGAACGTCATCATTGGCAACACCTGCCTGTATGGCGCAACTGGCGGCACCATGTACGCAGCGGGTCAAGCTGGGGAACGCTTCGGCGTCCGCAACTCCCAAGCCAAGGCCGTCATCGAAGGGGCTGGGGATCACTGCTGCGAATACATGACGGGTGGCGTCATCGTCGTTTTGGGGCGGGTAGGCCGCAACCTGGGCGCAGGGATGACCGGTGGATTAGCCTATGTCCTCGACGAAGACGACTCCTTCCTGGTCAAGGTCAACCCCGAAATCGTCAAAGCTCAACGCATTCAATCGCCCGTAGGGGAAGCCCAACTGAAAGAGCTGATCCAAGCCCATTGCGATCGCACCGGGAGCCAAAAAGCCCAAACCATTCTGGCGAACTGGGAAGCTTATCTACCCAAATTCTGGCAGGTGGTACCACCGTCAGAAAAAGATGCACCAGAGGTGAACCCCGAAGCTTCAGCAGACAAACTGTTGAGTTCCGTGTCCTAACGAGCTACCCAGTGGCCGCACAAGCCATCTAAGGGGCACCCGTGTTAAACACTTAGCGCCATGATCTGTTTGATCCTGGCGCTTTTGTGTAGGCAATTCATTGGGACGGGGTTGGGGGTCTGGGTTGGGGCACCGGGTTTGAATTCCCCCCGCTAGAATAGACAAACGGCCAGATGGGGCATACCGCAATGGAAAACCAGCAAAACGGGCAGACAGACTTGTGGACGGCCACGATCGCCACCGCAATGGGCAACCTGATGATCGTGACTGACACCCAACAGGTTTACGCGATCGCCTTCGTTGATGAGCCTGATCCCTGTCCTCCCACCCTCAGCAAACGGTTTGGCCCTGTGACCTTGCACCCCCACCCGAATCCGCTGAGCGTTTGCGATCGCCTGCACGCCTATCTCGCCGGACAGTGGAACGCCTTCGATGATTTGGCCCTCAATCCTGGGGGCACCCCGTTTCAGCAAAAAGTTTGGCACGCCCTCCGTTCCATTCCCCCCGGCACCACCCGCACCTACGCCCAACTCGCAACTCAAATTGGGCAACCAACCGCGTGTCGAGCGGTGGGCCTCGCCAATAGCCAAAACCCCATCGCGATCGCTATTCCCTGTCACCGGGTCATCGGTAGCGGCGGAGCCTTAACCGGGTATGCAGGTGGCCTTGAGCGCAAACACTGGCTGCTGCAACATGAAGGCATTGCCCTGGCGGCAGCCCAGCCCTCAGCCCAACTGACGTTATTTTGAATTCTAAGTTTTGAACTTAAAGTCCTGAATTCTGATTAGTTTCACTCCCCTGGCCTCGTCACCGCATCTTGCCCCCACGCTACGCCCCACCGGAGAACAGGCGCACCATCACTTGGGCAACCAAAACCCCAACCAACGTCATCATGGCCAACAGACCCAGCAAGACAACGACGATCGCCACCACAAACCCGCGATTCGCCGCTTGCTGAGGCATGGGAGTATCCAAACTCGCTTCCAACAACTTCAAATTGCGGTGATTGGCCTTCCAGGTCACATCAAAAATATCACCAACAACAGGCACCGCCCCCGCCGCCGTGTCTAACAACAGATTCGTCACCATTTGGGTCAACACCGCTTTGGGTAAACGAAAGCGCAGGGATTCCAACACAATGTAGATGGATAAAACAGAACTCAACCAATCCCCGGCTCCGGGAAACAGACCCAAAATGGGATCTAAGCCAAACCGCACCTTAGTGCCCGGAACTGGAATCGCGTTGTCTAACAAATGGGTGACCCAACGAATGCGCTGTAACGCTTTTGCCCTGGGGTGATGGGGATGATTGTTCATGCTTTTTAGTGTCGGCCCTTTGAACCGTGTCAGTTGAAACGTGGGAAAAGACAATTACAGCTAGGCGAGCCCCCGTCCTACGTACAGACGTAAAATGACCAGGACAATGACAGAAGGACAACGCGAGCAACAATCGCCAGCGCCAATGTCAGCTTAAATAGAGTTGGTCGGTTTGGCCACTATCTCGCGGGGGGCGATCGCGCCAGACAGCAAGGACAGTGCCCCCATTCGGCCTTATTTGGGGAACTAAAATTCACGGGATGATGACAAAAACGCTGTTAGTAACCGGGGCCAGTGGCTTTCTGGGGTGGAATCTGTGTCAACTCGCGGCGCACCGTTGGCAGGTATACGGCACCTATCAGTCGCGATCGCCCGCAATTCCCCAGACAACGTTATTGCCGGTAAATCTCACCGATCGCGCTGCCCTCACCGAGCTTTTTCAGCAGGTTCAACCCGATGCCGTTGTGCATCTTGCCGCCCAAGCCAACGCCAACCGTTGCGAAACCGACCCCGATACCACCTATCAAATAAATGTTCTGACGGCTTGGGCGATCGCCGATTTGTGCGCCGACCGGGCCATTCCCCTAGCCTTCACCTCCACCGATCTCGTCTTTGATGGCAAAAACGCCCCCTACACCGAGACCGACCCCGTTTCCCCCCTCAGCCGCTACGGCGAACAAAAAGTCCTAGCCGAAACTGGCATCCTCAGCCGCTATCCCAAGGCCGCCATTTGCCGAATGCCCCTGTTGTTTGGCGCGGCCCACCCAACCGCCAGCAGTTTTCTCCAGGGCTTTGCTCACAGCCTCCGCACCGGGCAAGATTTGCGGTTGTTTACCGACGAATTTCGGACTCCGGCCAGTGGCACAACGGCAGCCAAAGGCTTGCTCCTGGCGCTGGAAACCGTAGAGGGGCTGATTCACCTGGGTGGGGCAGAACGAGTCTCGCGGTATGAGTTTGGGCAACTCATGGTGGAAACCTTGGACTTACCGGGGGCGACCCTATCAGCCTGCCAGCAAAGCGATGTGCCAATGGCGGCGGCCCGTCCGGCAGATGTCTCGCTGGATAGTACCAAAGCCTTTGCCCTGGGGTATGCGCCGCGATCGCTCCGGGCAGAACTCCAGGCCCTACGCGGACTCGTTTAACTGGGGTACCATTGCCATCTTCCCCGCTGTTCCCTGTTCCCTTTTTGGGAAACCGGGCATCCTAGCTGAAAGGGTGCAGGGCTACTTTGAAGTTTCATGGTTCAATTCAACGCGATTTTTAGCATCGTTGCAGACCTAGAATTTGCTGTGGACTAACACACTATGCAGGAGCGACTCAATCAGCGGTGGACGACCTGGAAACAACAGCAACGCGATCGCCCTCGTCCCGCTAATCGCCATCTACCTTTCCTGCTGGCGAGTGCCGTGGCCCTCACCGGCGGGCTTGCGTTGACCAATTACCGCACTGTTCACGATCTCATCCTGGCCCAGCTCAAACAAAAGGCCATTTTGGAAGTCCAGAATGGCAGCAACAAAATTGATCAATGGTTGGCCGTGCGACGGGCAGAAGTGGAAATGTTGGCGAATAGCACCGCTTTGCGATCGCTGGATCAAACCACCGTGGGCACCCAACTGAATGCAGAGCGCGATCGCCTCCGCGACTTTTTCGCTTTTGCGTTGCTCAAGCGGGATGGCACCCTGTGGCACACCAACCTGGGCTATGCCCCCCGCCCCCAAACGTTGCCCCTCCCCGCCCATCAAACGGAAGTGTCCGATCCCTTTGTCGTGCCCTATTCCGGCCATACCCTCATCGCGATCGCCACCCCCATTCGCGCCGCCAGCAACCCCAACCAGTTCACCCTCGGCATTTTGGATAGTAATTTGCGGATTGAATACATCCAACACGTCGTTGAACAATTGACCTATGGAGAGGGGAGTTATGCCTTTGCCCTGAACTCAAAAGGCACCACCATTGGCTCCCCCAAAGCCACCTGGATGACCAGCGCCAAGCAACCAACGACCACCGTATTGAATGCGCCCAACCCCCACCTGGCCCAAATTGCCCAACGGATGGTGAATCGCGATCGCAACATTGCCCTCCTCACCCTGGATGGCCAAGAACAGTACATTGCCTATGTCCCCCTCCGACAAGCCAACTGGTCAGTGGGGTTAGTCATCCCCCGGAACAACCTCGAATCACAACTCATTGGGTTGAATCTCCTGGCCCTGACCCTGGCCGCCCTGCCCGTCCTCGCAGGGTTTGTGATTGCCCACCAGGCCCACCTGTCCGCCAAATCCAAAGCCCAGATTGAATTGCTGCAAGCCCAGGAAAAAGAACTCCAACAATCTGAAGCGCAGTTGCGGCAACAAACCGACGAATTGCACCACACCTTGCGCGAACTCCGGACTACCCAGGCCCAACTGATTCAAAGCGAAAAAATGTCAGGGTTGGGGCAACTGGTGGCAGGAGTGGCCCACGAAATCAACAATCCCGTCAATTTTATTTACGGCAATTTAACCCACGCCAACCACTACACCGAAGCCCTGATTCACCTCCTGGCCCACTATCAACGCCACTATCCCCACCCCCCTGCCGCCATCACCACCGAGATCGAGGCGATCGATTTAGACTTTTTAGTCGAAGATTTACCCAAACTCTTGCAATCCATGCGGGTGGGGGCCGATCGCATCAAAACGATCGTGGCCTCCTTGCGAAACTTCTCGCGCATGGATGAAGCCGAGATGAAAACCGTAGATGTGCATGACGGCATTGATAGCACGTTGATGATTTTGCAACATCGCTTGAAACCCCAAGGCAACGGCCCCGGCATTCAAGTCATCAAATACTATGGGGTGCTGCCCCCGGTGGAGTGCTACGCCGGTCAACTGAACCAGGTGTTTATGAACCTGCTCACCAATGCTGCCGATGCCCTGGAAGACGCGCCAGTCGCCACCGAGGCCGAACCCATCACAAGCTGGCGAGAACCGACCATCACCATTCGGACGCGATCGCTCAACGCCACCTGGGTGCAAGTCGTCATTGCGGACAATGGCTGTGGCATTGCCCCTGCTGTGCAAGCCCGCTTGTTTGATCCATTTTTCACCACCAAACCCGTTGGCAAAGGCACCGGGCTGGGCCTCTCGATTAGTTACGATATTGTGACCCAAAAACACCGAGGGCGGCTGGAATGTCGTTCGACCCCACAGGTTGGCACCGAATTTGTGATTGAAATTCCGATCGCCCAGACAGTTTCCGTGGTTGCATAGGCAAAGATAGCCAACATACTGCCGTTAGCTATCTCAATCGCATATTTAGTACACGGAGTTGATATGGGCAAATACCCTGGGTTGTTGTTGGTCAGCAGTCTAGCGATCGTGGCAGGCATGGGGCAAGGGGGGCGATCGCAACCCGCCCGATCCGAAGTCAAAATTTTGGAACCAGCCGGAGCCATCAAACCAACGGCCACCTGGGGCTTGGGGGCACGGGCAGGAGACTTTGTTTTTGTCGCCGGGATGCGGGGCATTGATCCGAAAACCAACACCCTAGTGCCCGATGTAGAAGGTCGCGTGCGGCAAGCATTCCTGAACATGAAACTGATTGCCGAATCCGACGGTGCAACCCTGAAAGATGCGGTGCGCCTCGTGGTGTATGTGACCGATATGTATCGCCATCGGCCCGTTGTAAACCAGATCCAAAAAGAACTATGGGGCGAAGGGCCATACCCACCCCGCACCATTGTGGAAGTCGATCGCCTCAACCAAGACGACATTGTAGAAGTCGAAGGCACGTTTTATGCGCCCAAGCGTTAAGCGCGACAGTTTTTAGGGGGCCGGGTTGGGATACTGCTGCTGCACAGCCTCGATCGCGGTCAACACCTCCGGCGGCAGGGTAATCGTTATACTGGCTAAGTTTTCTTGTAATTGGGCCAAGGTGGTGGCACCAATGATCGTGCTGGTGACAAACCAACGTTGACGGACAAAGGCCAACGCCATCTGCACGGGGGACAGGTTGTGGTGTTGGGCGATCGCGCAATAGGCCGCCACCGCCTCCGGCACATTGGGTTTGAGATACCGTTGCCCAAACCCACTAAACAACGCTAACCGCCCCTGGGGTTGACCCGCTGACAACAGATACTTGCCACTCAAAGCCCCAAACGCCAGCGGACTGTAGGCCAGCAGCCCCACCTGTTCTTGAGCGCAAGCTTCCGCCCAGGCCCAATCAAAAACCCGGTTCAGCAGATTGTAGGCATTTTGCACCGAAACAACCACCGGCAACCCCAACTGCCGGGCCGTGTGGCAAAACGTGGTGATGCCCCAGGGGGTTTCATTACTCAAACCCAAATAGCGAATTTTGCCCGCAGCAATGAGATCAGCAAACACCTGGAGTTGGTCAGCGATCGCCACCGTTTCCCGATCGGGCTGGGGCGTGTATACCGTTTGGCCAAACAACGGCACCGGGCGATCGGGCCAGTGGATTTGGTACAAGTCAATATAATCCGTCTGGAGTCGTTGCAAACTGCCGTCCACCGCCGCCGTCAAATTAGCGCGGTTTAAGGCCCGTTGCCCCTGGCGAATCCACGCCATCCCCCGCGAGGGGCCAGCCACCTTCGTCGCCACAATCACGCGATCGCGGCGCTGCCGAACCAACCATTGCCCCACAAATTCCTCTGTGCGCCCCTGGGTTTCCGCTCGGGCAGGCACCGGATACATTTCTGCTGTATCCACAAAATTCACACCATAATCCAGGGCCAAATCCAACTGCTGGTGCGCTTCAGCTACGGAATTTTGCTGCCCAAAGGTCATCGTGCCTAAACATAATGCCGACACCATCAGATCACTATGGCCCAGCTTGCGATATTCCATCGACGTGTATCCCGGTAAACTCGCTTCTATCTTACCGATCCCTTACGCCGTATTCGTCGCCGCCCCACTCGCAACCCAAAAAGGTAATCCAGGGAATGCCTATGGGGGCAAGCAAATAGAAGTGATGAAATGAGCGCAATGCAGGGCACACCAGGCGATCGCCGAAGTCAATCCCATCCAGCAAACCACCACCCATCAAAATCGAGAGTCTTTAACTGTGGGATTCGGAGCCTGATTGACGCGATCGCGCCACAAAACCAAAGGAACACTGAGTGCCCCCAACACCATCACAACGCCTGTTAGCAACCAAACCAACAACCGATTCGGGCGATAGTCTTCCCGTTCAATTTGCCCAAACACTTGGTTGTAACGCCATGCCGCCAAAGCAATGACCACAATCCCAAACACAACCAGACTAACCCCCAAGGTTTCAGAATTAAACAAGGGATACGACGCTGGTTCCTGTTGGGTCATTGTGGCTTGCAATTGGCGGAGAAAGAGACTGAAACGAGCGATCGCAAACCCAAACCCAATCAACGCCAGCGATGTTCGTAACCAGGCCAAAAATGTCCGTTCATTGGCTTGGTGTTCTCGAATGCGATCGACTCTAGAACGTCGGGTCATAGAATTTTGGGGGTAAACGGCGCTCAAAAAGGGGCTTTACTTTCGCCAACTGTCTCCCGTAGCAACTAGATTCAGCCCGGATGAACACGAGTAGCTTACCAATAGGGCGCGGCTTTGGAACAGGCCAAACGGCAATCGTCAGGGGAGAATCGGCGATCGCCCACGGTGCGGTAGCCAGCTCCAATTATTGCCCGCTGGGAACAGAGCATGAATCTACACGCATCAGCCCTTCTCCGGCCCCCTCAGCCTGCGGTAGAGTCCATCAATCCATTGCTTCTGGCCAATCGATTCGGCCCATTTTCGGCTTGCCGAGGCAGTGATCGGCGATCGCCCCTATTGCTCAATACTTTCGCTATCAGGCCCAATGTCTGCCTACGGAAAAACGGGCAGATAACCAACCCAACCGTTTACCTCTGAGAGGAGACCGTTCAACGCAACCAATCGCTTGAAGTTCTCACGCTGGTATTTGGTTATCTAACCCGGCAGTTCATTCACCTGTGATTTCATAGTTCCAAACCCATGTGTCGCAACCATGTTTCAGAGATGAATTTGCAATGACAAATTGGAGACTGGCTGCATGGGTCACGGGAAAACCCCAGCGATCGCGCCCCCCAAACACTGCGGCCATGCCTGTTACAGCGCTGCCCAGCCGCCCAAGAAACACCAGTTAGCCCAACACCCAGGCCCCCACAAGGTCAGCCCGCCCAGGCCGCGATCGCGGCCCCAAGGCCGTTGGCCGTTGACCGAGGCCAAGAATGTTTTATAACTGAATGAAGGGGAAGGGGGATGCCCTCCACTGGCCAACCCACCCCAGGGCGAAATTGAACCACACAATTCATTCTGCTGTGATGTAAACGTGATTGGAGCGTCATATCCCCTGGCTAGAGTGAGATGCAGTAGAACTAGGTCGGATTATATCCATACGACAATGAACACTTCCGTACATCAGCGAATTAAGTTTGCAAAATTGCCGATTAAGAAAGTGGCAACCTTGTTAGCTTTACCAGTGTTCGGCGCTGGTGTTGCCCTGGCTGGCGAGTCTTGGTTAACGTCACAATCCCAGACTGCGCCCCAAGCGATCGCCCAAGCACCGGCCCCTGCTTCCCAAATTGCGCAGAACCGCAGCAGTGCCATCCTGTCAACCACCAATCCCAATTTTGTCGTGAATGCAGTTGATCGCATTGGGCCAGCGGTTGTTCGCATCGATTCCTCCCGCACGGTCAGAAATCGCCTCCCAGCGATTTTCAATGACCCCATGTTTCGGCAATTCTTTGGTGGCGCAATTCCCAATGCACCGTCTACCCGGGTGGAACGGGGCCAGGGTTCTGGGTTTATTACCAGTTCCAATGGCGTCATTTTGACTAATGCCCATGTGGTCAGTGGTGCTGATACGGTCACCGTAAAGCTGAAAGATGGACGCGAGTTACAGGGCAAGGTTTTAGGCTCTGACTCCCTCACGGATGTGGCCGTTGTGAAGGTTGATGCCCAAAATTTACCCACGGTGAACATGGGCAATTCCGATCGCCTCAAGCCCGGTGAGTGGGCGATCGCGATCGGGAATCCCCTGGGCTTAGAAAATACCGTGACGGTCGGCATCATCAGTGCCACAGGCCGCAGCAGTGCCGATGTGCGCGTGCCCGATAAGCGCGTAGACTTCATCCAAACCGATGCCGCCATCAACCCCGGCAACTCCGGTGGCCCCTTGCTAAACCAGGACGGGCAAGTCATTGGGATGAACACAGCCATCATCGGCGGCGCACAGGGCTTAGGATTTGCCATTCCCATCAACACCGCCCAACGCATTGCCGACCAACTGGTCGCAACAGGCAAAGTTGATCATCCCTATGTGGGCATCCGCATGGCAACCCTCACCGACAACTTGCGGCAACAAATCAACAAAGATCCCGAAAGTACAATCAATATCCCCGATCAACAAGGTGTTGTCGTTTTGGGGATTATGCGTAACTCGCCAGCCGCCAAAGCCGGGATGAAGCTAGGCGATGTGATCCGCAAGATCAACGGCCAAGCGATCGCCTCTGCCGATGCAGTGCAACAAGCCGTCGAAAAAGGTGGCGTTGGCAATACGATCCAGGTTGAGGTGGGGCGCAATGGTCAGACGATTAATATGGCTGTCCGGTTGGATCGGTTCCCCACGCAAACGGCCCAAGCGGACGATGTAGAACAGTAAGCTTAACCACGGTGATGTTCAACACAATGATTGCTCGCCAAACCCCGATTATTCAACTCGGCAACCCGACCCTCCGGCAAATTGCGCAGCCCATTGAGGATGCCGCCGATCCAGCCATTCAGCGCCTGATCGAGACGCTACTCAAAGCGGTCAAGAAGTCGAATGGAGTGGGAATTGCAGCACCTCAACTGGGGGCGTCTGTGCGGTTGTTTGTGATCGCGTCTCGGCCTAATCCCCGCTATCCCGATGCGCCCGAAATGGCCCCGATCGCCATGCTTAACCCGCAGCTGATCACCCAATCGGATGCAACGGTCAAAGGGTGGGAAGGGTGCTTGAGTGTACCGGGGATACGGGGTTTGGTGCCGCGATCGCAGGCAATCACCGTGGAATATACCGATCGCGCGGGTACCACCCACCAGCAGCAACTCACCGGCTTTATTGCGCGGATCTTCTTGCATGAACTGGATCATCTTGATGGCAAGGTGTTTCTTGATCGAGTTGAAGCGACGACGGAGTTGATGAGCGAACAAGAATTTTATGCCCGTATTGTGGGGCAACCGCAATAGTCGCCCAGCCTTTGCCCCTGCCCACATAGCCCAGCCGCGAAAACTGGGCTTAAACCACAAACCTGAGTGATCGCGATCGCCTGATGCAACCAGGCTCAGCAATCTCTCAGGTTTTTGTGTGGATAGATTTTTACATGGATTACGTCATGCAGGCAGCACAATCATGATCCATGAGTTAACCTGCAACCACCTGCGGCTTCGCCGTATTTGGCCAAGAGCCTCGGTTCAGTTGCAGGCACAAAGTTAATCTTCGTCGTCCCAGCCTTCGACTAAAAGCAGTTCGCTAACAGGATCTTGCATTGTAAAGTCGTAGGCGATTAATTCTTGCTTCCAATAAGCCCACTCATCACCATAGAGCAGCGCAATTTTCCAAATACTATCCGTCGGCTTCAGAAGGTTGGAATCAACAAGTTTTTGAACTTGCCGCTGCAACTTAGCCATCGGGTGAACAACCTGCTGGTTCATATCAGTCCCAATCACAAAATAGATTTTTTCAAAACTTTAACGAGTGAGCATTCTTGGTTTGCAAAATCTGATTTTCGCAATGACTCAAATTGAATTAATCAAAAATGCCACACTGCTACTTACTTGGCTTAACTTTTACTCAGTTTTGCTTAGAATGACTGAGCCAAATGCACCAAACGTGAAAGTAGCGATCACAGCTATCGATATTAGCACACTCCAATTCTATGGCAAGCTTTTTCGTAAACTGTAGTTGCAATTTTGCGGATAACCGAACCTGACGCGCCTGTCCTTTCAGGTTTGTCATTTATCTATTGCAATCCACAAGAGAATGGCTCAATTTTCCGCAATTTTGCGGTGTTTCTACTATAGCGACTGCAAAGATTAAAACAATCTAACGAAAGCATGAGGTTTGTCCTATTTCACCGTTGCAAACACAGACGAATTCCCGTTCAGGCTTGCGACCGCTCAGGCTTGCGATGGATACCAGATAGATTCAATGGTGTGGGCGATCGCGGCGGCCTCCGGCAGGGGAGTAGACGAGTCCTCATAAGGGGGAAGCAGCACCGTCACATGGCCCAGTTTGCGTCCGGGCCGCGCTTCGGCCTTGCCATACCAATGGACATAGGCACCGGGCAACGCCGCCAGGGCTGTCCGCTGGGCCTGGTAATCACTCAAGGACTGTTCATAGCCCAACAGGTTCACCATGACGGCGCGGGGGCTTTTGAGCGTGGGAGGAATCAGGGGCAACCCCACCACCGCCCGGAGTTGCTGCTCAAATTGGGAGCAATTGCACGCATCCAAAGAAAAATGGCCAGAGTTATGAGTTCGGGGGGCGATCTCGTTGACCAACACGGTATGATCCGCCGTGAGAAATAGCTCAATGCCAAAAATTCCGACCACTTCAAGCTGGGTCAAGAGCGTCTGGGCGATCGCCTCGACTTGGGCCGTCACGGCTGGGGGAATCGCCGCTGGCACAAACACCCGCCGACAAACCTGGGCCTCTTGCTCCGTTTCAACTACAGGATAGAGAACGATTTCGCCCTGGGGCGAACGAGCAGCCATAATTGCCAATTCCCGCTCAAAGGGGACAAACGCCTCGACCAACAGCGGCACTGTGGGCACCCGCTGGAGGGTTTGGGTAAAGGTTTGCAGATCGGGACAAACAAAGGTGCCCTGACCGTCATAACCGTGACGGCGAGTTTTGAGCACCAGGGGCCAGGTGAGCGATGGCGTTTGGGCGGTGGGTTCGTAGTCGGCAGAGAGGTGTAAGGCTTCTAGGGGCCAAAAATCGGGGGTTGGCAGGTTCAGTTGCCGAAACAGCGATCGCTGATGGTATTTGTCGAGGAGGGGTTCCAGCGCGGCCAACCGGGGCCGGAAACACACTCCAGAGGCTTCTAGCGCTTTGAGGGCAGGCAAATCAACAAATTCATTTTCAAAGGTAATGACATCGCATTGAGTCGCCATTTGGGCCGTGGCTTGGGCATCGGCAATGGGGGCCAGGATCGTTTGGTGGGCGATCGCCACCGCCGGATCATCCGGGCTGGGGGTTTGGATCACCAAATTAATCCCCAATTTTTGGGCCGCATCCGCCATCATCCAGGCCAGTTGCCCCCCGCCAATAATCCCCACTGTGCGCCTGGAGGTGGGCGCTAAATCTGGAAACAGCTCCATTGACCGATCCCGAAACGACGAAGTCATAAATCCTCAACTCAAAGCCTAACCTGTATTATTCATGAGGATTGAACAAATTCCTCACCCCCCTCGCCCATCAACCATGCCAGGATTGCCCAGAAACCCAGTCTGGATGTCTGCATGTAGGAGCACTCCTTGTGGGTGCCTTGCCCCAGTCGAAGCCTCCCTTGTGGAAAGCCCTAGTCAAAGCAACCCTTGTGGGGGAGCCAGGGAAGGTTGGAAGGGGTCGCATTTGCACTAGCATTTAAATCAAATTAAATCAAATTGGTCTGAGGGTAGGGACAAGCCCGCCCCCTACCGATTTACGCACCTAGCAATGCTGAATGAACGCTGAACCTTCCCCCGACGGTTAGCACCCCAGGGAATCTTGCGTCGCGATCCCGGTCTGGGAGTTCACTCCAGCGGCAATTTTGCACAGTTTTTTCACCTGGGCTCCATCCAACAAGGCATCGCTAAAATCGGCTCCCACAATGGTGACATCTTCAAAGGTGGTGCTTAGCAAAATGGCGTTCGCCAAAATGGCATCACTGAGGTCAGTCCGCAGCATTTTGACCTGGTCTACCATCGCCTGGGTGAGGTCGGCACCATGCAAGTTGGTATCCACCATCGTCGAGGCGCTCAGCACAGCACCAGTGAGGTCAGCATTGGTAAAGTTGGCCCCGTTCAGGTTGGCATTTGAGAATTCGGCTACGCGCAAGTGTTCCGCAACAAAATCACGATCTTTGAGGTTGGCGTTGCTGTAGGACGGGGGTGGGGCGTATTGCTGGGTATATTTGGCTCCAACCGGGGCGGCCTGGACGGGGAAGCTGGTGCCCAGTAGCCAAAGGACGATCGCGGCCAGGATGATGATCCAGGTTTGCCGCACTTGCCAATGCGATCGCCGCTGCCAGCGCCAAAGATTGCCAGTCATGTGAAAGTCCTCATGAAATTGGAATGAATCTAGAGTCTATGTATCAGTCTAATGAAGGGATCAGCCGCAGGAAGGAACCGGGGTAGACTCAAATCCGAGGTATCCCCGTGGGGTAATCATCCAATCAGCGTGACGGCGGGTACTTTGGTTGCCAATCAGCACGGTGGTCAACATATCGACCGGGTGGGTCAGGAATTCAGCGAGGGTGCTCAGCGTCACTGTTTCATCAGAGCGATAGGCCGATCGCACCAGGGCAACGGGGGTTTGGGGCGATCGGTATTGCAGAAAAATCCGTTGGGCGATCGCAATCTGTTCGGTGCGGGTTTGAGATTTGGGGTTGTACAGCGCGACCACAAAATCGGCCTGGGCCGCCGCCAGCAAACGCTTCTCAATCATGGGCCAGGGAGTCAACAAATCACTCAAACTAATGGCACAAAAATCATGCATCAAGGGCGAACCCACCCGCGAGGCCGCCGACTGGAGTGCAGTAATTCCCGGAAAGACGCGGACTGCCGGAGTTTTGCCATCCCATCCTTGGGCCTGGAGCTGTTCCATCACGAGCCCTGCCATGCCGTAGATCCCGCAATCGCCCGAAGAAATGACGGCGACGGTTAACCCCCAGTTGGCCAGGGCGATCGCCCGTTCGGCCCGTTGGCGCTCCTGGGTAATGGGTAGGGTTTCAATAATTTGGCCCGGTCGGAGCAGGGGTTTCACCAGATCCATGTAAAGGGAATAGCCAATCACCACATCGGCGGTCGCGATCGCCCCTTTCGCCGCCGGGGTAATCTGGCTGAGATCACCAGGGCCAGTCCCAACCAGCCACAGTTTGCCCGTCCGGCCTGTCCATTCCTGCCCAGCCTGGGCGATCGCGATGGTGACAGCTCCGGGTTGGTCGGGCAACCGCACCACCTGTTTGGGCACTCGCAACCATGCTGGAGGCGTATCAGGGGCCTGCGCGATCGCGGTCTGCGCTTGGAGTAGCGCACTGGCTTCAGCCACGCTGGGGGTGCCGACTTCGGCTGCAACAACCGCTGAGGGGTTGGGCACAGGCATGGCCTGCAACTGCCCGGCAGTGAAACACTGGAGCGGTAATTGGCGATCGCGACAAACGGCCAACAAGCCTACTTCATCAGCCTTTAAATCCAGGGTAGCAATCCCCGCGATCGCGGCTTCAGCCAGCCCGTGGGCCTGAAACACGGTACGAATGGCGTGATCAATGACGGCGGCAGGTGTACCCCGCTCACACCCAATGCCCACCCACAAAAGCCGGGGATGCCAAGCCACCGTGGAGATCGCAGCATCCCCAGGAGGCAGTTCTGGGCCAATCCAAACTTGGGCTGTCGCGTCAGGCACTGGGGAATCCCACTGGAACGGATGCTCCGGTGGTAAATGGTCACGCCAGAGGGTTGTGCCCCCAGACTGGAGCACTTGCACCGACTCCCCACGGGCGATCGCCGCACTCACTGCTGTCCAGTCACCGTCGCCCCGTTGCCAGCCAAAAGGTTCACCCAAAACATCAATGCCGGGTAAGTTAGCCCGCTGGGCCGCCCCTGTGATCACCGGAGTAGCCCCCAAAAGGGCAGCAATGGTATGAGTCAGGCGATCGCTCCCAGCCCGATGCCCCCCACACAACGACACCACAAATTGCCCCGTTTCATCCACCACAATCACCGCCGGATCGGTCGATTTATGGCTTAACAAAGGGGCAATCAACCGCACCACAGCCCCGATCGCCAAACACACAACGATCGCGTCCGTTTGCTCCCACAACTGGGATAAATGATCTTTGAGGGAACCTGGGTAAGTCTGGGTCTGGGGCGTGTCCGTTAAACTAGCGGGCACCCACAGAGTCGTTGCCAGAGCAGATTGCAACGGCTGGAGTTGAGCCACACCCACGGGTGTCGTCGCGATCGCGGCGATCGAGGAATAATCTTCAAATAACAAAGCAGATTGATGCCATGACAAGTGCCCAACCATCTTGCCACGCAAGCGGCCCAGCTTCAATCATCGCCAGCCCGAATCTAGCTTCAAACCAGCGTCACCACGGCTGAACTAACTCGCCGCACCCGCCCAAACTTTTTCCGTAATCGTCGCGGGGGCAATATCCGCCATTTTGCCCGTGAGGGATTTAATCCCAATAAACCGACTATCCCCAGGCAACAATTTCGCCGGATCCGTTGGCCCAAATACAGCCAGCGTATAGGTTTTCACCGCCACAGCCAAATGCATGGGGGCACTGTCGGTACACAACATCAGGCTGGCCCCTGCAATCATCGCCGTGAGCTTGCCAATGTCCTCTGGGGCCGTCACTTTGAGGGTCGGATTCGCCGCAACGAGCGCCTGCACAAATGCCTGGTCTTCTGGCCCTTCCACAATCACAATCGGCAGATCGGGCTGGCGCTGGTTAAAGTCGCTGATGACCCCCTGCCAATTCTCCACGGGATAAATTTTGTCAATGCCTTTGACTTTTGCCAGTTGGCTCGATCCGCCATGAATTAAAACGTAGCCGCCGTTCCCAATACCTAACCGTTGGCGCTCTGCATCGGCCCAGTCTAAATCTTTGGCGGGCACACTCACAGCCAGATCAGGGCAGGGGGTGAGGATATCTAAGCCCTTGAGCAAATCGTGGTACATCGCGGCGGCGTACTGGTTTTTGTTCAGCGCCACCGGATTGGTGAGAAACCGTTCGCCCCCGGCCCCCGCAAACCCAACCCGCGTCGGAATCCCCGTGAGCCACAGCAAGAAACCAACGAGCCAACGTTGACCCAGGGAAAGGGCAATGTCATATTCCTTGTCTCGGATGGTGCCCAGGAGATTGCCCAGATCGGCCAGACTGTTCCGTGCTTTGAAGTCAAATAGAATGGTGTTGCGTACCGATTTGCTGACCCGGTAAGCGGCTGCGGCCCGAGGTTCTACGACCACATCGATTTGTGCATTGGGATAGGTCTGCTTCAGAGCATCCAATGTGGGAAAAAACAAGATTTGATCGCCAATTCCACCAGGAACAAGGGCTACTATCCGCATAATATTTTGTTACGCCAAATTCGCTTCATATTTTAGGGGATGAACCCACTCAGTTTTGCGCTTTTCCGATGACCGCATCGCAAAGAATCGCAAAGATTGTCGCAGGTTCTCAATTTCTCTTGGGGATTGGCCCTTCAGGAAGTTCCAAGCCTTGCGATAATAGAGTGAATTTTTCGAGCGAGGAGTCCCGTGTATCTTATCATTCCGGCTGCTGGATCTGGTCGTCGTATGGGGAGCGATCGCAACAAGTTGCTGTTGTCGTTACAGGGCAAACCCCTGTTGGGGTGGACGCTGTTGGCAGCGAAAGCTTCGCGCTCCATCCGGTGGATTGGGATTGTGGGTCAACCGGATGACTTCCATGACTTCAAAGAGATCGTGCAAGCCCTGGGCATGACAAAAATGGTGCATTTGATTCCGGGGGGGGCGACTCGTCAAGAGTCTGTCTTCCGGGGGTTGCAGGGTTTACCCGCCGTTGCGGAGAAAGTGTTGATCCACGATGGGGCCAGGTGCTTGGCCACGCCGAAGTTGTTCGATCGCTGTGCCCAAGAACTGGAAAGTTGCTCCGGCTTGGTGGCGGCGATTCCGGTGAAAGATACGATCAAAATCGTCGATGCGGGTTCCAAGTTAGTGACGGCCACCCCCGATCGCACCAATCTTTGGGCGGCCCAAACGCCCCAGGGCTTTGATGTGGAACTGATTACCCGTTGCCACCAACAAGGGCAAGATCAGGGCTGGCAAGTGACTGATGATGCCATGTTGTTTGAACAGTGCAATTTGCCGGTGAAGATCGTGCCGGGGGAAGAAACCAACCTCAAAGTGACCACCCCGATGGATTTGGCGATCGCCGACTTTATCTTGCGGCAACGGGCCAAAGCCGAAAGTTAGGAGTCTGATACCTGGGGCCACCGGGCGATCGCCCACCAAATTGCTTGAACGGGGTGAAATCAGGTAAAACCAAACTAGCGCGATCGCACCCACCTATTCATTTCCTGCCAACGCAACCGTCATGGCTTCTTATCAACGCATATTGGGCATTCCCACGCAAGGCAAATCGCTGTGCAAAATCACCGCCAAAGTCCAGGCTGTGGTGGCCGAATCTGGCATTGCCACCGGGCTTTGCACCGTCTTCTTGCGCCACACCTCGGCCAGCCTCGTCATCCAAGAAAACGCCGACCCCGACGTGCTAAAGGACTTGAACAATTTTTTTGCCAAACTCGTCCCCGAAGGTAATCACTATATTCACAGCACCGAAGGCCCGGACGATATGCCCGCTCACATCCGCACCGCGCTGACTAGCACCTCTGAGCAAATTCCCATTGTGAACGGACGGCTGGGTTTAGGGATCTGGCAGGGCATTTATGTTTGGGAACATCGGCAACACGGCTCGAACCGCGAACTCATTGTGCATATTATGGGCGACGCTTAATTGCCTCGCATGGCCCTTGCCCTCGAAGACGACCCCTGATTGAGCAGCAGGGTGCCGCAGACAGGGGGATTTTGATCTGTCGCGATCGCCCCTTGAATTGGGCGCACAACAGCAAATTTCTAGCGTATGCTGGATCTTTTATCGTCAGTAAACCCGTGGCGACGCAACCCATTCGTGTTTTATTAGTGGATGATTCGCCGATCGCCCTAACCATTCTCCAGCGCCTCTTGCAGGCCACACCGGATATCGAAGTGGTGGGAGCAGTTAGAAACGGCGAAGAAGCTCTGCAAGCCATTCCCTTAACCAACCCACAAGTCATTTGCACCGATTTGCACATGCCGAAGATGGATGGGTTACGGCTCACCGAAGAAGTCATGGCCCGGTTTCCCCGCCCCATCCTAGTCATCAGCGCCTCCGTGCAGGAAGAAGATTCACATAACGTGTTTCGGCTATTGCAAGCTGGCGCAGTCGATGTCTTCCCCAAACCCGCCGCCGGGTTACCCACAGAATACGAAAAAGCCAAAGCCGCCCTAGTGAATCGCATCAAGGTGTTGGCTGGAGTCACCGTGTTTACGCGACGCCGATCGCCCCTCACCTCACCCGCCTCCGCCCCACCCGCCTCCAGTCCCAAACCTCAGCCCGTGCCCCAGTCACCGCCAACCTCCTTGGCGGGAAGTCAGTTAGACATGCGCGCGCCCCGCATTTTGGCCGTGGGCGCATCCACCGGCGGCCCCCAGGCGCTGCAAACCATCCTGCAACCTTTGCCAGCGACCTTTCCGGTGCCTGTGCTGTGTGTCCAACATATTAGTGAAGGCTTTTTGCAAGGCTTAGTGGATTGGTTGAATAAGGAGTGTGCGATCGCCGTTACAGTAGCCCAATCTGGCACGCTTCCCCAACCCGGAACAGTCTACTTCCCCCCCGATGGTCGCCACCTGGAACTCGACCCCCAAGGCCGCTTGCTCGTGTCAAATCAGCCAGCCGTAGCGGGCTATCGGCCCTCCGTCACTCTGTTGTTTCAGGCGGTGGCGCAGTATTACCGTCGTGCGGCGGTGGGGGTGCTCCTCACTGGGATGGGCCGGGATGGGGCCGATGGGTTGCAGGCGATCGCCCAGGCCGGGGGCCTCACCATTGCCCAAGACGAAGCCACCAGCGTTGTGTTTGGAATGCCCAAAGCCGCGATCGCGATCGGAGCCGCCCAAAACGTTTTGCCCCTAGACGCGATCGCCCCTCGGCTTATCCACCTTTTTCGCGCCGCCACTTAAGCACCCAACACCGCATCACAGCCCCGCTCTTGCACTCTGGCCTCGGCCAATGGCCCCGCCACGCGGCTGATAATTTGACGCAGTTGCTCCGGTTCAAAGGGCTTGGTCAGATATTCCGTCGCCCCTGCCATGCGCCCTTGAATTTTGTCAAACGCCGCATCTTTAGAGGTCACCATCACAATCGGCAAAGTTTTGAATTGGGGCAAATTCCGAATTGTCCGGCAAAGTTCCAAACCGTCCATATCCGGCATCATCACATCCAACACTAAAACCGCAACAGGCTCCTGAAACAGCAGGGACAGCGCACTCATCGCATCGCCTGTGACCAAAAGGCGACAACAATCCACCAGCGCATTTTTGAGTAGCTGTTGCACGATGGGACTGTCATCGACGGCTAGAACGGTAGGCTTATTGTTCATCTTCGTTCGATTCCCTTGGATTGCGCTGGAAGGCTCAAAGCAGCAGGCGAGAGACTAAATCTAACAATTGAACCAAAACCAGACCAGTCGCTGGGCTTCCTTCATCGCACGATCTAACCCAAGCTGCATGAACCTCTTTCCGTTAGAGTGCCCCATTGAGCGCTGGACACACCGAAGTTTAATAAACTTTGCTGAAACCTTAGTGACTAGAGTTTGGGTCTTAATTGCGGGAATGCTAAGGGAACCAAATAGGCCGTGCTGGTTCGCAAGACGCGACACCCTTGAGCGCCCGAGATCGCCCACGACGGGTCAAGGAGTCCTTTAGTCACAGCAGATAGCACGGCGATCGCAGATCTGGTCTGGCTTCATTCCGAGTAGGTACAGTTGCAGTTATGAATGCTTTTATTTCCCGAGAATCCTTGCCTGCCAATCCCGCCTGGGATCAGGGTGATCATTACCGGCCCCACCCCAGCAAACCCATTTCCCTCTCAGAGATGAACCGCCATGCCGGGGCAATTTTGTTTCAACTCGCAACAACCATGCGGGAGTCGTTGGATCTCAACACCATGCTGCAAACAGCAGTCAACGAAATCCGAGCGATTTTCCAGTGCGATCGCTGTTACGTGTTGTGGCACTGTCGGCGGGATGCAGAAGACGAAGATAGTTCCTTCCCGATCTTGGCTGTTACCCACGAAATTCAACACACCACCCTGCCCAAACTGTCAGAAGCCTGTCCGCTGAACCAAACAATTGTGCTAGCCGACAAAATCCTGAAGCGGCAAACCCTGCGGATTAATGATCTAGACACCGATCATTTGGAAAAACCCTTAGCCGTGTTGCTGGACTGTTGGGACATCAAATCCTGTTTGTTGATCCCGTTTATCACCCGGTCGGGCCAGCAGGGGGCGCTGGTGTGTGCCAACACCTACCCCCACGCCTGGGATGACGCAGAAGTAGACCTGTTGGGGGCGATCGTCAGCCATTTGGAAATTGCGATCGAACAAGCCAATTTGTACGCCCAAGCCCAAGCCTCGGAACGGGCCGCCCAAGCCCAAGCCCGCCAGTTACAAACTGCGCTGGAACACCTGAAGCAAACCCAAGGTCAACTTATCCAAAGTGAAAAACTCTCAAGTTTGGGGCAGCTTGTCGCCGGTATCGCCCACGAAATCAACAATCCTGTGAACTTTATCAGCGGCAATATCAAGTTTGCCCAGGGCTATGTCCAAAATTTATTGACTCTCGTCTCTCTGTACCAAACCCATTACCCAACGCCCGTTGCCCCCATTCAGGATTACATCACCGAGATTGATCTGGAGTTTTTGGGGGAGGATCTAAACGAAGTCCTGAACTCGATGGAAATGGGGACGGGGCGGATTGTGGAAATTGTGCGATCGCTACGGAACTTTTCGCGCATTAATGACACCAAACTGGAAGCAATGGATATTCATGATGGCATCAACAGCACCCTGCTGATTTTGGAGCATCGCCTCAAGGCCAAAGGGCAAAATCCGGGGGTCCAAATCATCAAACACTATGGCGCATTGCCCCTGGTGGAATGCTACGGCGGATTATTAAATCAGGTGTTGATGAATTTGGTGAGTAACGCGATCGATGCTTTAGAGGAATGCCCCGCCCCCCGACAAATCACGATCGCCACCGAAACGGGCACGATCGCCCTCATGGGGGAAGCCGTGCCATCGGTCACAATCCGCATTCAAGATAATGGTTCGGGTATGACCGACGAGGCGCGATCGCACTTATTTGAGCGGTTTTTTACAACCAAACCCGTTGGCAAAGGAACGGGCTTAGGACTGTCTATCAGCCACCAAATTGTGACCCAAAAACACCACGGCACCTTGACCTGTCACTCCCAGCTTGGCGTGGGGACAGAATTCATCGTCGAAATTCCCCAAACCCAGCGATCGCCTGGGGCCTACAGGTTAAACTAGCGCGATCAGCCCGTTGGCCTCGTCACGTTACGGAATCGGCTGCGCAAATCGCTGGGCCGCAATCGCGATCGCTTTGGGGAAAATGCGGTGTTCCTGCACTTGAATGCGGGCTTGCAGACTGTCTACCGTATCATCGGGCAAAACCGGGACAGCCGCCTGAATCAGAATCGGGCCACTATCGACTTCCAGGCGCACCAAATGCACCGTACACCCCGTAATTTTGACCCCCGCATTAAATGCTTGCTCAATAGCGTGGGCTCCTTTGAAACTGGGTAACAAACTGGGATGGATGTTCAACACGCGATCGGGGAAGGCATCAATCAACACTGATGTCACAATCCGCATCCAGCCCGCCATGATCACCCAATCAACTCCCGCCTCTCGCAAGGTTTGGACGATCGCCCCGTCTAAGGCTTCCCGACTGGCAAATTCCCGATGATTCAACAACACTGCCGGAACGCCCCACCGCTCGGCTCTAGCGGCAACTTTGGCCCCGGGCTGGTTATAAATGACGACTTGCACCTGGGCATTCAGGTCGCGCTCAGCAATGGCCTGGGCGATCGCCTCAAAATTCGAGCCACTGCCAGAGGCCATCACCCCCAGTTTTAACGGCTCCGCAGGGGTAGACAGCGCAGTAGACAGTGGCGGTGAAATCAGGTGATCTGCTTGCCGCTCCGTCGGTGACGACGATTGAGACATAGAGAATTAAACCGTTTGCAGTTGCTCCAACAACGCATGATAGTCTACTTTCTCCGCATGGCCCCAAAATGCTTCGAGATTATAAAATTCCCGCTCTTCTGGCATTTGGACATGGACAATCAGGTCACCGTAATCCAACAGCACCCAAGTAGACTCGGCCATTCCTTCTGTATGGAGTGGCGCACGCAGCAGTTCTTCTTCTAGCTTGTCGGCAATAGAGTTGGCGATCGCCCGGACTTGAACTTTGGAATAGCCCGTTGCAATGACGAAATAATCTGCCAATAACGAGACTTCGGTTACGTGCAGGAGGGCAATATCACCCCCTTTGCGATCGTCCGCCGCTGCGATCGCAGCCAACGCGAGGTGCAACGTTGGATCTTGCAAATCCACACCTGTGAATTCGCTAGCTAAAGGTAAAGGAGACCGAGCGTGGGAAAGATTTTGCATTCAGATTTATTGTCCTTAACGAATGGAATGAATCAACCAGAGTGGGTACGACCACACGCGTGAACTCAAGCTAGGTAAAACAATCATGGGTTGTCTTCAACGACACAAACAAAAGTCAACAGCACAGACTTACCACATCGCCGACTTACCATCGTCCTCACACTAAGCATGGGGTACTCCGGGGGGCTTGGCTAACTTGGGCTTACTCCGTTGCATGGCCCAATTGCGCGTCAGGATTAAGCGGGGATGAATCAAACTCGGTTTTGCAAACAAAAACTGGAGCGTATATTCACTGGTGAGCCAAACTGCCCGGTGCAAATCTTGGCGACTCGTGTGCCGGAGTGTTGTTAACTCTGCCGAATCACCGCGCCCCGGTTCCAAACTGTCTGCCAGAAAAACAACACAACTCAGCAAACCCATCCCCGGACTCCCTAAGGTGTGATGCCGAATTGCATCTAATACCGTTGGGTCTTGAATGCCAAATTCAGTCTGGGCCACGATCGCGCTGACATCCGCATGGAGTAAGTGAGGATTACTTTCCAACACGGGATCCAGCCCCAGGGCATGGGCTTGCGCCAGCTGCAACAACCGCTGCGGTTTGAAGTATTTTGCCAAATCGTGCATCAACCCTGCTTGGGCAGCCCGTTCCACATCCAGTTGGTGGTGTTCGGCTAGCTCGATCGCCATCGCCTCTACACGCAGAATATGTTGTAGGCGGTTAGCCGGAACATTCTCCGCCAGCCAAGCCAAAACTCGATCGCGATCGCTCGTCTGAAAGACCTGATCTAAACTGGGAGCCACGGTTTGGGTTGATTCGCAGACTGTTTGCTGATGCTTGCCACCATCGAAAGAACCAGAATCCAGCAGTTCGGGGGATTCACGCATCAAAGCACTCTACTCCTAAGTCCAACCAATCCAAACAGACCTTTGCATAGGCTCATTCAACACCAGCGCTAGAATAAGTGCCCCCATTCTAGCGCACCCTATCTCAATTCGGGTGGCCATCCATGTTCTTCCTGCGCCCCAAGCCCACACCAAAGGAGCGCGGCGCTTTGCTGTGTCCGCGATCGCTCCGCGCTCCCCAATATCTTACGGGCTTAGAGGGTAGGGCGAGTTGGTTTGAGCCGCCACGCCCAGGGCAGAGTTTAGCGCGACCCCATCCACTGATAGAAGTAATAAGTGGCCATCGGAATCACCGTGGCAGCAATCAAAAAGCCAATCACCCAGACGGTTGCATTGCTTTTCTTCGTATCTTCCTTAGTCGCAAACGTCCCTTCCACCATGACCTCGTTAACCAATTCCGGGGGGCCAGGGTCAGCTTGCCCAGACAACACAGCCACCAGGCGATCGCCCGCCCCCAAAAAAGCCTGATTGTACTTATTATCTTCCTGCAAGGGAATTAGTACGCTTTCCTGAGCCACGCTGGTCGCGATCGCGTCAGACATGACCGACTTCACTTGCGCCCCAGTCCGAATGCCCGTGTTATTCGTCACATTATCAATCACCAGCAAAACCTGATTGGCCTGGGCTTCCGGGGTGGGATACCAATAGTCAAATAACTTATCCGCAAAAGTTTGGGCTGTTTCGCCGTAATCTAAACGGTGAATGCTCACAATCCGAACTTCGTACCCTGTTTTTTCCGCCAGCGCAGAAAACGTTGAACTGAGCTTACCTTCGTTGATGCGACTAATAATTTCGGCTCGGTCTAGCACCCAGGTACCGGGGTCAAAGGGTGGCAGTTCGAAGACACTGGTAGCCTGGGCCGGAAGCGTGAACAGTTGCAAAGCGGCAAGGGTTGCCACCAAGGACAACACAAGTCGTTGGAAGGTTTGTGCCCAAGTTGGCAAATTGCTGAGGAGCCATCTCATATTTAGTATTTTTTCACAAACTTATCTCTCAAAGATATTACGCTTATCAGTCACGATGCGCAATTCAGGGGCCACCTCTGGGAACAGGGGGCACAGCCATCCCGCGATCGCCCAACCCCGCGCCTTTGCCCCTTCGACAAAGAATGCACAAACGTCATGTTTAAGGTAAACTTTTATTAAAAGATTTCATAATCGTGTTGGAGAAACTGGCAATGGCAAACGCAACGGGTTTTGGTAAGCCGAAGCAAACAAAACAGCTCAGCAAATCATCGGTGAAGCGATCGCAGGCCGCCCAACAATACGACAAGATGAAATCCGATGGCATGCCAGAATTCAACATTTTTATTCGCGTAAAAAATACCAAAAACTGGTTTCCGGTAGGGTCTCTGGCCGTTGGTCGCACCAATCAAATCCAACGAGCCATTTTTGACCAAGAAGCAGAACTACGCCAGGGTGCGTTTCGCCTCTTCCCCGTGTTGAAGAAAAACCAAGCCCAACTGGAATACGGCTATCGCTTAAAGCAGTATACTGACGAGCCGATTCAACTGGCTGAGCGGCCCCAACCGATTGTGCCCAGCGCCCTGCAAACGACTCTACAAACCGCTCTTGAAACCGCCAAAGGCACGTTGGATACCGCTAAGGAAAAAGTGACTGGGCTGCTCCGGCGATCGCGCTAGAGGCGCACCACGACCAAACCAACCAAAGATGGATTGACTAGCCTTGGGGGCGATCGCGCAGACGATTCACTGCCGATCACCTTGGGGCTTTTCTGTTAGCGATTGGGGGCACGTTGAAACACAAATAAGTTACCCGTTGCCCCCCGCCCAACCCGCAAATCTTCATCTAAATAAGAGGTCGTCCACAGAGCTTCTCGCCGCAGTTGCTCCATCACGGGAATGTGCAACTCTGGTAAAGGCCACCCCAACCCCGCCCACTGAGATTGCAACGCAAACCCATGAAAAGCCACTGTTACCGTTTGGGCATTTATCGGAGTCCAGGTGCCCATCGCTTTTAGCCGCCACCGCCCGCCCCAGGGCACCTCTAACTCCGCACCATTTTCAGTCTTGAGTTGCTGGTGTTCAATGCTCAAGGTTTGCCACACCTGGAGGATGGTAACTTGCAACCACGCTAATGGGTTATTGTCGGCGACTTGGCGCGTTACCACTGTGCCCCGCGAAGCATAGATTAAGTGCCAGGTTCCCACCAGGCTGGGCCAGTGCTCGATGAGCATGGGGTGGGCCTGGGGAGTTACCGCTTCCAGTTGGGCGACGGCAGTGTCGATCGCCGGGTGGCAACTGGGAAGCAGCGCGTCTTGCAAACTGAGTTGTTGAATTTGGCGTAACAAACTCATTTTCAGATTGGCGCGATCGTGAGCAGCAGAAGAACTCATAGGTTTAACAGAGACGGATTGAACAATTTGGCCAAAAAAATATTCATTTAGCCCAAAAAATTAGTTGCAACTGGCCAACCAGATGGTAACTTGTGATAGCTCTCGTTCTACCTGGATTCTACGGACGGTTCAAGGGCGCAAAGCCTGATGCAGTGAATCTTTTGTAGCTTGGGAAAAAACCGAAGTTCGGCAATTTTGCCCAGGTTAACCACCCCAAAATTCACACCATCGCCAACTAGGGAACCAGGGCCGCCGCCGCCCGAGTTACAAGTCATTAAATTTTACAAAAATGGCATCGCTCAAGGAGGCAAAAGTCGAGTACGCTAAGCTAACACCTTGAAATCTGAGATTTTGTTGCGAAAGTTAATAAAAAGTGTCAAATTTATTAGAAACAACGCCTTTGCTTTTGGGAAAAAACGTGAATGCTCGTTTGATTCAGTTTTTGAAAGATGAGTTAGCGCTTTCGGAGAATGCGCTGGCGATCGCGCTACGCCATCAGGACTTTACCCCCAACCAACTGCCGATGATCCTGTGGCAGTATGGGCTGATTACCCTGGAAGATTTAGATCGCATTTTTGACTGGCTCGAAACCGTTGCGTCGTAAAGCGATTTAGCCCGTTGCAGCCATCACGTTCCAGCCACATAACCTGGCCCCCGCTTCTGGCTTGGGCGACGTAGCTCCATGCAGGCTGAACGGCGGGTGTTGGGGTTGGTGGGCTGTCTACTTGGGGCGATCGCCTCAAGGGCGCAACGGCCTAATGGCCTAACGTAACTGGGCGGGTTTGTACAACCGAGTCGGCGGTGGTGGTGCACCGACGGTTTGCTGAATCGCATTGACTTTCTGGTTCAGTTCCCGAATCCGCCGTGATAGTAACCGGATGATGTTCACCGCAATGCCGGGGGTTTCTTCGATCGCTTCATAGAGTTGTTGCTGGGTCAAAACCAAACACTCAGAAGGCATGAGAGTGGTCACCGAGGCCGACCGGGGCTCAGCATCAAACAACGACATTTCACCAAAACAGGCCCCTTGCTCTAGTTGGACTAGCTCTTGGTCGTCAATGTGAACTCGCACCTTCCCCGATACCACCACATACAGCGATCGCCCCTCTTGGCCTTTGGTAAAAATCGTGTGGTTAGTCGGAAATGCCAACTCATCCATAACAGAAGCCAAGCGCACTAAAAACTCATCCCGCAGTTCTTTGAAAATTGGGACTTCGCGAATAAACAGTAAGCGTTCAAAGCTAGAGAGCATAGCAGCAATGCAACAGGAGCGAGGCTTAGCCCCGCTGAAGGGAACAGGTCATCCAGAAAAATCAGGCACGTATAATGTTTAGCATTCCCAAATTTAGCCGGGAAAGACATTATATTAACTTGTTTCAAATCCCGTGTGCGGTGACCAGTCCGCAGGTGGTTGGGCGGCGTGGCCATTTCCAGTCGCCGAACGGGAGCGATGCTGCTCCAACTCTTGCATCATTTTTTGCACTTGGGCGACCACTAAGCGATCGGGGTCTTTTCGCAAAATTGGTAAGAGCTGCTGCATGGCACGGGGCGAGGCCATCCAAAGATAGGCTAAAACGGCTTCGCGGACAAACCCCTTGGAATGGCGCAGACAGGAAAGGGTTTGCTCGGCGGTCAGGCTCCAACGGGCATGACGGGCCAGGTGAAAACAGCAAGCGATCGCCCAATCTGACAACAGCGGGCGCAAATCCACCAACCGTCGCAGGCGATCGCTCGGTGACAACGGTTCATACAGCCAAATCTCAGCCAAGCCATTCAATTTTTCCAGAATTTGATTGCCATCCAGCAAAATCAGCAACGCCCGCTTGCTGGGAATATCCAACGTATTATCGAGAATTTCTAAGCCCCGCGCCCGACTACTCCCCGATGCCGACTGGAGGTTAAACGCCGCCGCCTTAATCGCCCCAATTGGATACAAAAACTGCATCAACATAAAAATGCGCTCTTGGGCATCTTCTTGCAACCCTTGCAACGCCCGACGCAACAGATCCACCTCCTGCAAGTGAACTTTGTGCGGGTTGAGATCCAGCAAGCCAGCATAGACCTGGCCACAAAACATCAGTTCTTGATCGATCAGCAGTTCAACGCCCCGCCGCCCGATCGCATCCAACACACTTTCAATGCCCCGCTCCCCCGGCATTTCCAGCAAAATCCGCAAAATATTGCGCCGATCCGTCCCCCAGGCAATCTTCAAATGAGAAATCAACGCCTCCAATGCCTCGTGGGTGCCAATCATCCCCACCACTTGCCACGCATACAGCCGCACAGAATCTGGTTTTTGGGCATCTTCGGCGAGTTCCACCAGCATGGCGATCGCCTCATTGTCCAGCCGTTCCAGAGCTTTCATCGCCGCTTCCCGCGTGGACTTATACTGCAACCCCCGCAACAACGATGGATAAAACTCTTCTAGATGGGTCGCCGCGATCGCCTCCAAAATCGCCCGCCGCACCCGCAACGACTCATCCTGCAACAACGTGGGAATATAAATCCGCAACGCTTGCAAATACACCGCCTCGCCCAACGCCCGACACCCCATCACCCGTTCCCGCTCCAACTTATGCGTCAACATCTGCCGCAGCGTATGGGTCGCCTCTGCCTTTTGGGTTGCATCGCCCCGCCGCATCATCAGCGAAGCCGCCGTCCCCCGCACCACCGGATCCACCTCCGATCGCAAATAAGGCCGCAACTGGCGAATATCAGGGTTCTCTTCCGTCAACCACACAAACCGCAAAGCCACAGCCAACACACTCGGCAGCGGCGACTGCTCAATCAGCGATCGCACCTGATCCAAATAAACCGGATTAGGATAAAGCAACATCGCCTCCAAACTCCGATGTTGCAACTTAGGCGAAAAATTCAACAAATGTGGCGACAAAACTTCGCCCGCACTTTGAGGATCAACCTTGCTCAGGAGATCAATACACGACTCCTTCCGATCCTCCGGCCCCGGCTTATCCAAAGTTTCCACCACCCAACGGCGCAACTCCAGTTCATCCACATCCTGGCTCAGTTGGCCCCGCTCCGCACTAATGACCAACAAATTCACATACTTGGCCCGGAGCAACAAAACCACCAAAATCCAAACCAGCGCCAACACCAAAATCACTGGAAACAACCAATTCAGTGATTGCCCACCAATCACCGCCGTCACACCCAACAGCACCAACCCCGTCACCCCCGTAGAAAGCGGTTCGGCAATCCCCCGCACCACAGCTTGGATATGACTTCGCACACTATCCGGCAACGGTTGAAACAACACCGGGCCAACACTGGCAAACAAAGTATAGTGCAGCAGTTCATCAAAAAACTTGAGACAGACTAGCACCATAAACAGCGGCGAAGTCCACAGCAACGTCGCCATCAGCGGGGTTGTCCAGTTAATACACGACACGGCCAGTGCACTCAAAATCGCAATGCCCCCCGGCAACAGCACCGAAGCCGCAAATACCCCCACACGCTCGATCAACCGACTGGACAAAAGCCATTGGGTCACAACTTCGAACAAGCCCAGCACCCCATTGAAAATGCCCAGAAACGCAGCAATTTGGCCTTCAGTACTGGCATATTGATTTTCCAACGCGCCCAAAAAGCGGAAATCAATCAGCAGGAACAAAACCTGCGACAAGATGAAAAACATAAACAGCAGCACAACATAGCGCCGCAAAGGCCCCTGCAACGGGCGATTCGTCGAAAAATCAGAATGGTGGTCTTCAGTGGAGCGTCGCCGGAGAAAGTCAGGAAAGGCTTGATGATAGGTGTTACTGAGGTAGAACAAGATCGCGGCCCCGATCGCCATCATCACCGCTGCCAGCAAAATGACATTATCCAGCTTGACCAGCGCAATCAAAATCCCCAGGGAAAAGCCGCTGATGACATCAGCAACCAAAATGCCACTGCTGATGAGAGGATAAGTCCGTTTAATTTCGCGAATATTAAACAGTTGATTCGCCGTGATCGACGTGTTGAGATCATTCAGGACATAAATCGCTTCGACCCAGAGCCGCATCAGAAACACGGTGATCGCTGGGATGCTGACTTTCCAGTCAAAAAACGGCTCTAAATTGACAACTCGCCCCAACCAAAAGAAGAACAGGGGCAAGGCCATCAAAATCGCGATAATGACGATGACCCGCCGCAAGGGCAAAAAGCGTTGTAGTTGGGAATAGAAAAAGCTGAGCGCCGAACCAATGCCAGCGCTGATCAAGTAGATCCACGGCAGTCCTTCGGCTTTGTATTGCGCGAGAAACAGATCGGCAGTGATTGCCTCTAGCCAAACTAACCCCACCGAGGTGGCGGCGTAGAAGGCAAACATGAAAAAAGTCCGCTCGGCTTCTTCGGAACGAAGGTTGACCCATCGCAGAAATCTTTGTCCAAATTCGCTGTTAGAGGCCCAACGGTCAATTGCTCCCATTCATCCGTCTTGTCGCAACCTAGTGGAACATTACTCTAATAGACTAGAGTGCCCTGAATGGGTTCTATTGTAGATAGAGAGCAACGATTCGTTTCACAAATTTGTGGGGCTGAGGCTGGTGGGGGTTGACGCAGGTCGGCGCGATCGCGCTGGGCAGTCATCCTGACAACCAAACCTCAGGCACAGCCATTGGCTCAATGAAGGTGACGCAGTTCCCCCCTTGCGGTAAGATGAGCAACGCTGAGGGCTACATCCCAATCACGTATTTGCGCCATTCCTGGTGCAGGCCGTTTTTGACGTGTTTAGTCACCTCAAAATGAAGCCCACTGTAGGGTCGCCGGGGTTGGGTCAATAAGGGCATATTGGCTTCTTTGGGGGTGCGGTTGCCTTTGCGGACGTTGCAGCGGACACAGGCTGTCACAACGTTTTCCCAGGTGTCGCCGCCGCCGCGCGATCGCGGCATGACATGATCCAGGGTTAGTTCATCGCCCGTGTAGCCGCAGTATTGGCAAGATTGAGCGTCCCGGTGCAGTAGATTTTTGCGGGTTAGCGGAATCTCTTTATAGGGAACCCGGACATAATGGCGCAACCGGATCACCGTTGGCAACGGAAAATTAGAGTAAACATATTTACCGTTGTGTTCAACTTGCTCTGCTTTCCCCTTGAGCAACAAAACAACCGCTCTGCGCCAGCTTGTGATGTTGAGCGGTTCGTAGGAAGCATTGAGCACCAGAACCTTGCTCATTCGGATTGAGTTGAAACAATAATTTTCCCAGATGGTAGCACAGGAAGATTGAAGTGTGGGGGAATTGTCAAGGGATTCCTGGGGTGCGATCGCACCAGGGCCGATTTCCCGTGAGGGTCAACCACCAAACGGTTAACCAGTCTACCGACCGCGCCACTGTTCTAATTGACCATTTGCAAAAGGACAACTATCCTGGCAGTCATCAAGCAGCCATGCCGATTTGAAATCGATGGGATGGGCTTGAATCTGTTGAGTTGATGGTGTGATGGGAGGCGATGGTGCCATGTTGAGTTGGGAGCGCAGTCCGAGTTTGGCAGAAATGCGGCGGGAGCGGGCTTGGGTGGAGGTTGATTTGGGGGCGCTGGCCCATAATGTGACCCAGGTGCGGCAATTGCTCCAACCGGGGACGGATTTGATGGCAGTGGTGAAGGCCGATGCTTACGGCCACGGCGCGATCGCGATGGCACAAACGGCGCTGGCGGCGGGGGCAAGTTGGTTGGGGGTGGCGACCATTCCGGAAGGGATTGAACTGCGGGAAGCGGGCATCACCGCACCGATTTTGATTTTAGGAGCAACCTATACCCCAGAGCAGATCCAGGCGATCGCGCGGTGGCGGTTGCAACCCACGTTGTGCACGCCCAAACAAGCCCTGATTTTTGCCGAAACCGTCGAACGGTGCGGTCTGGCAACGCCCTTACCCGTCCATTTAAAGCTAGATACGGGGATGTCGCGCCTGGGGACAGTGTGGTCAGAGGCGTTAGCGTTTGCCCAGTTGGTGCAACGGTTGCCCAATTTGGCGATCGCGAGTATCTATTCCCATTTGGCGACGGCAGAAAGTTTGGATCGGTCGGTGGTGAACCAACAACACCAGCGGTTTAAAACGGCGATCGCCCAGTTACAGGCGGCGGGCATTCGGGCACCCCGGTTGCACTTGGCCAATTCCGCTGGCACCTTGACCGACCCGCAGTTGCATTACGACATGGTGCGGGTGGGGTTGGCGATGTATGGGTTGTACCCTGCTGACCATTTGCGATCGCGGATTGAGCTGCGCCCTGTGTTGCAAGTCAAAGCCCGGATTACCCAAGTCAAAACCTTGCCAGCGGGTACCGGAGTCAGCTATGGACACCGTTTTGTCGCCCCGCAAGCAATGCGAATGGCCGTCGTCGGTATCGGCTACGCCGATGGCGTTCCCCGGAATCTATCGAATCAAATGTCGGTGCTGGTGCGGGGTCTGCACGTACCCCAAATTGGTTCCATCACAATGGATCAGTTAATGCTGGATGTCAGCCAGGTGCCTGATGTCCAAGCAGGGGAAGTGGTCACGCTCTTGGGGCAAGATGGCCAACACACCATCTCCGCCGATGACTGGGCCAACACCCTCGGCACCATTTCCTGGGAAATTTTGTGCGGCTTCAAACACCGCTTACCTCGGCTCGCCATTGGCCAATCGTCCCGCGATCGCCAAATGGAGTCCACAATCTGATCCTAGGTTCCGGTAGCCACCTGAGGCAGTTCACCACCCCTGAGGCATCGCCCCCTGGTGGAACTGCCCAACGGGCTACCAACCTGGATTTCCCGCAGGCTAGGGTGGCGATCGCGCTGCTCCAAGCCGATCCAACCGGAGCCGCACCAACGCCGTCTTACTGAATCTGCTCAGACTGAATGACACCCCGAACCCCTGCATTCACTTGGGTTGGGGCCGATTTGGCCTGGGCAATTTCCATTGAACTCACCAGTTGCGCCAACGCATATTCCAGTTGCGCCCCCGCATCCAGCGCCACCCAGCCATCTGGGGTCAGTTGCCGAAACTCAAAATGCAAGTGAGGGCCAGTGGAATTACCAGTGCTGCCAACCCGCCCAATCACATCCCCCTGCTTCACCTGATCGCCCGCCTTGACAAATACTTCAGACAAGTGAGCGTAGAGGGTTTGCTGGGTGCCTTTGTTGTGGTCTAGGGCCACGGATAAGCCATAGCCACCGAGAAAATCGGCCATTGCCACCTGCCCCGCATAGGCCGCCAGGACGGGAGTCCCCATTGGGGCTGCCAGGTCAGTCCCCATGTGAAATCGCGCATCCCCAGTGATGGGATGGAGCCGCCAGCCAAACAACGAGGAAATTGGCGCTGGAATGGACAACGGAAACATGAGGCGAATATTGCCATTCCCCAACTTGGCAGGCGGGCGCAAAGTCCGGCGATAGTAATCTTTGAGCGAGGGCAAATTCTCTGGAAAGGCAACGGTTGTCGGAACACTGAGGGGGCCAATCTGCACCGAAGCCGCAGGGCCAGAGGGTAAACCCGCCAGCGATCGCCCATTGGGACTGTAACTCCCGGCGGAGAGATTGCCCCCAGATTGGGTTGCAAGATTGCCACAAACACTCCCTGGCACTTGGCCAGAGGCCACAACCGCCCGACACCCTGTAGACCGTTCTGAAAACTCAATCGTAGCGGGCGCATCATAACTGCTCGTTGCCGGGGCAGCAGGCGGTGGCGCAGAGGGCAACAGGTCTGTAGGGGCCGCTGGAATGGGAGGCACTGCCGGAACAGGGGCAAATTCCGTCGGAAAGGACTCTGGAGCCGCTGGCACTGGCGGAACAGGGGCCGTAGACCCAGAATAGGCAGGCACCGGCGGAACCTCTGTTGCTTGGGTCGTCGGTGCCGAGTCTACCAATTCAGGAGCTTGGGCCTGGGCCAATCCCATGTTGCTCATCAAGCTCAGACCACCGAGGAGGCCAAGGCTACGCAGCATGAGGGTATGGCGCGATTTTTGAGGGTGCAACCCTGGGGCAAAGTTGTGTTGAACCATTAAACGTTCCTGAGTCCTCACACGGTTTGCATTACATCTAGTCGTAGCGAGAACAGATCAGGTTCCCACTCGCCAGTCACTATCACAGGGGATAGCCAAAATTGATTGTACCTGGCTTGACCGAAACTTCAAGTGTTGAATTCCCCGGTGGCGTGGCCTGGGTGGCTACGGGATGGTCGAACTGAAGTCGCAATTCCCCCGTGGGCGCGATGCCGACAATTCGCCCCAGTTGGCCCGCCAAAGGAACCACCCGATCGCGATGGGCCAACAACTCAAAATATTGCGACAAAATCTTGTCAATCCCCTGCTGTTGCAATTGGTCAAGCCCGGTTTCGATGCCATAGAGGGCGATCGCGGCCAACATCTCCAGAGATTCAATCAAGGGCGTGGGGTGCGTCGCGAGAAACTGCCGCAGTGCGATGCCAGTATCCGGTACGGGATTGGCCCAATTCACCCCCACCCCGATTACCGCTTTGACAATGCGATCGCCCTGCACCCGCGTTTCAGTCAAAATGCCGCCCAACTTGTAGCCCTGCAACACCAAATCATTCAGCCATTTCAGTTGCACCGGAATCTCTGTTGTTACACCGCTGAGTCGCCCCGGCACCTGCCGCAACGCCTGAGCAATGCCCCATGCCGTTCCCAGCGTCAATTGGGCTGCATGGGCCACAGGCAAATCGAGCACCGCTCCCACCGACAGATACAGCCCCCCCGGAGCCGATCGCCAGTGCCGCCCCCACTGCCCCCGCCCCGCTGTTTGCGATCGCGCCAGGACACAGGGTGGCACCGCCGGGAATTCATCCCACAAGTCCCACGCGGTTTGGTTCGTCGAGGGGACACACTCCACCAGGGTTAGCCGGGGAGCCAAGGATTGAGGGGAATGGCCCATCGCCAATTGCACCGTATGATACGCCGCCACCAGGCGATCGCGGTGAATAGCGTGCTCCCCCAACTCACATGGCCCGTCTTGCCCTGGCTCCATCCCTATCTCCCCCTGCCCCAAAATCTGGCCCCGCTACGATAGCATAGACTCGCAAACCCTCTCCCCTTCCCGTCTATGCATACGTGGCACTGGCAAACCTGGAATGATCGCCCCTACCTTACCTGTAGTTTGCTGGCAGACTGGCCCCACGGCTTTTTTACCCAACATTACGCCCCCCGCCCCCCGGAAGAACTCACCCAAATTTTGCACCCAACGGCGATCGCCTACCGGGTCAAACAAGTTCATGGCAACACCGTGTTGACTCCAACGGAAATCGCAACCGCCGATCGCCCTGCCGATGCAGAGCATCCCCCCGCCGATGGTGTGATCAGCGAAACCGCGCACCAATCGGTTTGGGTGTGTAGTGCAGACTGTACACCAGCTTTACTCGCCGATGTCGCCACCGGGCAAGTTGCCGCCGTTCATGCCGGGTGGCGGGGAACAGCCTTGAAAATTGTGCCCCAGGCGATCGCCCGAATGCAGGCCCAGGGCACCCAACTGGAAAATTTACGTGTGGCCCTTGGCCCCGCCATCGCCGGAGCAGTGTACCAGGTATCCGAACACGTCGCCGCCGAAGTCGGAGCCACCATCGCCCCCGTTGACCCCAGCCAGGTTCAAACCGCGATCGCCCACCTCCAGTCCCTACCCAACTCACCCGTGCAACCCGACCCCGAACCCGGCAGGGCGCGATTGGATGTCCGGCGCATTAATATTTTGCAGCTAGAGCAATTGGGCCTCAACCCCGAACAAATCGCGATCGCACCCCATTGCACCTATCAAACCCCAGAGCATTTCTTTTCCTACCGTCGGAGCAAACAAAAACAGGCCCAGTGGTCTGGCATCGTCAGTCGATGAGCATTTTTTTTGATCACCAAAACCCTTTTCCAGCAAGCATTTGAGAGAGCACAAAAATATTTTTAGGATTTTTGCGCCAAAAGGCTTGTCAAACGCAGGCTATTATCGCTACTATGATATTCGCAAAGCGCGACGTTCCTCAGTAGCTCAGTGGTAGAGCGGTCGGCTGTTAACCGATTGGTCGCAGGTTCGAATCCTGCCTGGGGAGTTCAAAGAATGAATAACAAAGAAGAGTTGGTAACAGACCAGAACTCAATGCCAAAGCCGTCTGGTTTTATTCGACACTGGCAGTTGGATTCGGTCATTACCTTTTTAAATCACGGTTCCTTTGGAGCCTGCCCGATCGCGGTGCTGGCGAAACAGCAGGAATGGCGCGATCGCCTGGAACGGCAACCCCTGCAATTTCTGGGGGCAGACATCGAACCCCTCCTCGATCAGGCGCGGGCTGAACTGGCGCAATTTGTCGGCACAGCTCCAGACGAGTTGGTCTTTGTCCCCAATGCCACGACAGGCGTGAATGCGGTGTTGCGATCGCTCACCTTCCAACCGGGGGATGAGTTACTCACGACCAACCAGGAATACAACGCCTGCCGCAATGCCCTGAACTTTGTCGCCGAGCGATCGGGGGCCACGGTCGTCGTCGCCGAAATTCCCTTTCCCCTGGAGTCGCCCCAGCAGATCGTTGATGCAGTCTTAGCGAAGGTAAGCGATCGCACCCGGTTAGCCCTGCTCGATCATGTCGTCAGCCAAACCGGACTCATCTTTCCCCTCGCTGACCTAATTCCCCCCCTCACTCAACGGGGCATCGAAGTCCTGATCGACGGTGCTCACGCCCCCGGTATGGTGCCCCTGAACCTCGCCACCCTGGGAGCCACTTACTACACGGGCAACTGCCACAAGTGGTTATGCAGCCCAAAGGGAGCCGCCTTTTTGTATGTGCAGCGCGATCGCCAACCCCAGATTCGCCCCCTCACCATTAGCCACGGAGCCAACGCCCAACGCCCCGAGCGCAGTCGCTTTTGGCTGGAATTTGATTGGATGGGCACTGACGACCCCACGGCCTATCTCTCCGTCCCAGCAGCCATCCAGTTCATGGGTGCCCTGCTACCCGGCGGTTGGCCCGCCTTAATGGCCCATAATCACGACCTGGCGATCGCGGGTCGGCAAGTCCTTTGCAAAGCCCTTCAGATTGCCCCACCCTGCCCCGCCGAGATGCTGGGAGCCTTAGCCGTGCTCCAGTTACCTGATGGCGATTGGCGATCGCTCCATGACCAACTCCTCGCCACGGCCAATATTGAAGTTCCCATCATTCCCTGGACACCACCCCAGGGCCGCCTCCTACGAATTTCTGCCCAACTGTACAACCACATCTCGCAGTACGAGTATTTAGCCACCTGCCTACAGCAAATCTTGGCCCGCGACAAGGAGCGCTGAAACAGGAGCCAAAAATTGGTTACGGCAGGCCCCTTCCCCAATTGAGGCATCTCTTGACAGCAGTTCTTTACAAAACTTTTGGTTTTCTCATACAGCTTGCACGGTACCCTCATGGTGGAGTGGCGAAACTCGCTGAAAAGCGACAAGACACCTTTATTACCGTCCCCCAGACTCGTTAAACTAAACCTATTCACTCAATCAACCTGAAATACCGCGATAACTATGAGCGTAGTTAGCCAAGTCATTCTTCAAGCCGACGATGAGCTTCGCTACCCCACCTATGGCGAACTCCAGACCATGAGCGACTTTTTCCGTACCGGCGAACAGCGCACCCGGATTGCGGCAGCTCTGGCTGATAATGAGAAAAAAATTGTTCAAGAAGCCAGTAAACAACTTTGGCGTAAGCGCCCTGACTTCATTGCCCCAGGGGGTAATGCCTATGGTCAACGGGAACGAGCACAGTGCTTGCGGGATTACGGGTGGTATCTCCGGCTTGTGACCTACGGCGTGTTGGCTGGCAGCAAAGAACCCATCGAAGCGATCGGTATCATTGGTGCCCGTGAAATGTACAACGCTCTGGGTGTACCTGTCCCTGGCATGGCGGAAGCAATCCGTTGTTTGAAAGATGCATCTTTAGATTTGTTGAATACTGAAGATGCCGTTGAAGCTGCGCCTTACTTTGACTACATCATTCAAGCCATGTCCTAAGCCTTGGAATAGGGCTCTGGGTCGAAACGGCTTCATCTTGATTTATCTAAATTTCCCACTGTTGGCCGGGGTTATGGTTCTTACGAACTGGAACACAGGTCAGCGGTGGGAAAACTCTTTTAAAGAATCGCTGACTTAACGCCTATAAAATCACTCGTAATCGTTAGGAAAAGGCGATCGCTCAGTCTGTAGACACCCCCAGAGCCAGCGCAATCTGTTTTCACCCAATGTTGAATGCCCTATGTCTTCGATTGCTGTGGTTTTGACCTTTTGGTTTGGGGACCCCACTGGTTCCAAAGCCCAACGGCGCAAAGAATGGTTTCAGAAAAATCCAGACTTTGATCAACTGATTCGCGATCGCTTTTTGGCCACCTATCAACAAGCGGCAGCGGGCCAGTGGGATCATTGGGCCACCACAGCGCCGGGGGCCTTGGCCTTAATCCTGGTGTTGGATCAGTTTCCTCGCAATCTGTTTCGGCAAGAGCCCCAAGCCTTTGCCACGGATGGGAAAGCCTTGCAAGTCGCGCAAACCGCGATCGCCCAAGGGTGGGATCAAACCCTGCCCCCAATCCAACGGTGGTTTCTGTATATGCCCCTGATGCATAGCGAAGACCGGGCCATTCAAGCTAAATCGGTGCAACTCTTTCAACCCCTCGCCGCCATTCCTGAAACCCGCGACTGTTATACCTATGCGTTGCGGCACCAGGCCATCATTGACCAATTTGGGCGGTTCCCCCACCGCAACGTCATTTTGGGACGGCAAAACACCCCCGCCGAAACCGAATTTTTGCAACAACCTGGCTCGTCTTTCTAGTCCACCCATCCACTGTTAGGCACCGCCACCATGAGTTACCCCACATTTTTGCCCACTGCGGCTGAAATTGCCCAGACCGAACAGGCGATCGCCACCCACATTGGCCACATTGACCAGCACCCCGCTCGTCGGGCCGGGGCCTACCCCTACTATCGGTTCCATGCTGTCGGCACCCCCATTCTCGGCACCGTCATGTTATTTCACGGGTTTAGTGCCAGCCCTCACCAACTGTGGCGCTTAGCTGAATATTTGTTTCAAAACGGTTTTAACATCTACCAATGTTCGATCGCCGGACACAGTTACATTAATCCAGCCACCGAATGGCCTCAAGTAGACCTACGGCCCGAAATCGCCCAACCGCTCAAAGCCAAAGTCAAAACGGATCCGGTATTAAGCCATTATTTGCAAAACGTGGCCAACACCTCAGAGGGCTTCACCCGACCGGGCTATACTCAGCGCCTTGCCCTGATGGCACGGCTCTTGGCCATCGAACCCCGGTTACTGGACATGATCAAAGCGATCGAAACCCCCGATGACCCCAACTTCGATCGCTACTTTATCTCTTCCCATCTCGACTATCTGCACCATGCGAAAGATCGACTCGCCGAGCTAGACGCAATGCCTGGGCCAATCTATACCGTGGGACTATCTGCCGGTGGCTCCGTGGCCCTTGCCCTCGCCGCCGCCAACCCCGATCGCATCTCCCGCGTTGTTGCCTACGCCCCCCTGTTACGGATTCAGGGCGAAGAACGCCGTCGATATGTCAACTTGTCTGGCCCGTTAGATATCAGCGAATCTGGGTGGGATCCACAGTTGCGCTTTCCAGTCGGGTGTCTGACGGCGGTCGATCGCTTTGGCAGTAGCTACGTGCTAAGTGCAGGCGCAGTGCGATCGCTCAAAGATAACGCCTCCGTCTTTCTGGTGCTTACCGAAAACGAAGACGCAGCCGATATCCAGACCAACCAGACCTTTTTTGAGTCCCTCGGCGGGCGCGGCGGACGGCACTACCACTTCCTCTACCCAGCCCAAGATCTCGTCCCCCACCCAATGGTTGACCCCACCGAAGTTAGCCAGGGCATGAGCAATCGCTTCTGGCAAAGTCTTTACCAAGAAACCTACCGCTTTTTGACCCAGGGGAACGTCAACCTGGGCAACCTCAGTAACCTGGAACAAAACAGCGATTTACCCCTCGTGGCCGCGATCGCCTAGCCGCTCAGCCCTGCCTTAAACCGTGGGGAGTGAGAACCGAAAGGTACTGCCTTTCCCCAATTCACTCTCCACGTCAATGGTGCCCCCTTGCAGTTCAACTAACCGCCGAGAAATCGCCAGACCAATCCCCGTTCCACCCGAGGCGCGATCGCGGGAGCGATCAGATCGCCAAAATCGTTCAAACAGATGAGGCAAATCATCTGCCGCAATCCCCGTTCCTGTATCCGTCACACTCACCCAAACCCGCTTCCCCTGGTTCCAGCCTTTCACTGTAATCGAACCCATCTGGGTATAGCGCAACGCATTGCCCAACAAGTTCATCATGATTTGTTCTACCCGTTCGGGGTCGGCCAAGGCGTTCGGTAAATCCGCAGGACACTCCAACCGCAACGCTGGCCCATCTTCCAAAATCTGATCCGAAAACTTCTCGACTACAGATTGCAACAACGGGCGGAGTTCCACCTTAGCCGCCCGAATCGGCAAATAACCCGCTTCCGCCTTCGACAACTCTTGCAAGTCATTGACCAACCGCCGCAAGCGAATCGTTTCCCGCACCAGCCGTTGATAGGTATCCACCGACGGTTCAATCGTGCCATCGGCAAGCCCTTCCAAATACCCTTCCACAATCGTCAACGGCGTGCGCAACTCGTGGGTCAAATCCCCAATCAATTCCCGCCGTCGCTGCTCCACCCCTTCCAGATTGGCCGCCATCTGGTTAAAACTGGTCGCCAAGCGATCTAACTCTGGAATTTCGCTGTGGGGCAACCGTTCTTCCAAATCCCCGGCAGTGATTTTTTGCGTCACTTGTTCCATTTGAATCAGGGGTTTGGTAATGCGCTTAGACACCAGATAGCTCAGGCCCCCTGCCGTTGCCGCCCCCACAATTACCGACCAAAAGGCCCCTTTGCTCCACGCCGCTTCAAACCCATCCACCAACTTGCGCCGCACCCGCACCAGGTTAATGCCCCCAATATCCATACTTTCTAACTGGAGCATGAACAAGCGTGGGGAATAGAGTTTACCCACGACAACTAAAGTGCTCAGGCCCACAATCATCACAACCAGGTGGGACAAAAAAAGCCGTTCGCGTAAGCCAAGTTTGGTCATAAAGGCGGCACCGGATTAAGCGGCATCTTCAAATTTGTAGCCCACACCGATGACCGTTTTGACAAAGGTGGGATTAGCCGGGTCGGGTTCAATCTTTTTCCGCAGGCGGGCAATGTGGGTGTCTACTACGCGCTCATCGCCAAAAAAGTTGCCATCCCACAGTTTATCGATCAGTTGGCTACGATTCCACACGCGGCCAGGGTAGCTCATGAACGTGGAGAGCAGGTCAAATTCGAGGGCGGTTAGATCCAGCGGTTCCAGGGTTTCGGAGTCACTGAGGCAACGATGGGCCGATCGCTGGTCTAGATCAACTTGGAAATGTTGGGTGCGATACACCTGACTTTGGCCGCCTTGCCGCAGACTACGCCGCAGCAAAGCCCGGACGCGGGCCACCAGTTCTTTGGGGCTAAAGGGTTTGACCATGTAATCATCAGCCCCGGTGGACAGGCCAATGATGCGATCGATCTCTTCCCCCCGAGCCGTCAACATCAAAATATAGGGATCTTTGAGTCCTGGTTTTTGGCGAATCCGGGCACACACTTCCAATCCGTCAAGGCCAGGAATCATTAAATCCAAAATGATGAGGTCGGGCTTTTGGTCTTGAAAAGTTTCTAGGGCGTTAATGCCATCCCGACAGGTGCGACAAGTAAATCCTTCTTTTTCCAAGTAAAGCTGGATGAGTTGAGCAATTTCCGCTTCGTCCTCAACAATTAGGATTTCCATTACGTGCTCGTAGTCAATCGTGGTCAACACCTATCACCTTCAATCCTAGCTCTTCATGATCAACTCTGAACTGATCCAATCGGGTGAGCGGGGTTGGGGCGATCGCGCCCAGCAGTTTCCCAAGCCACTCTAGCCCCCTGGCCAGTCTGCTCCTTAATGGTGGTGGGGCAACATCGCAATTCTGTGACAGCTCTGTTACGGGATGGTGACGGGCCGAAACAGCAACGCTAGGATATGCCAGTAGGTATTGGACGTTGCCCCCATGAATCCCCCGATCCGTGAAGACAACTTGAAGCACCTGCGCCGCTATTTGCAAGAGCAGTTAACCACCGCAACCCACGACACCCCGCTCCAGGTTCAATGTGCCGTGAAGGACGGTTTGATGGTTTTAGTCCAGCATCCACCGGGGGTAGCCCCCAACCCCCAGGCGGTATTTATGCTGTTAGAACATGCCTTGACCCACTTGCCGCTCGACTTGGCCGAGCCATTATTGGGCGCGATCGCGAAACAACAAGCCAACCTGTTTTTACGAGTATTGGGGCAACAAAAGCCTTATACCTTTCATGGGACAACACTGGCCGCCGCCGCCCCCGATGACCTTGAAGATGAGATTGACCTTGAAGATGAGATTGAATCGGAGGGGCCATTAACCGTCATTCAAGGACTATTGCCCAAGGCTCCGGCGATCGCCACCGAGGCCAATGAAACTTCAAATGTATTTTCGTTGCCAGAGTCGTTTTGGCTCGAACACGAGCGCAGCGAGCCGCTCCCCCCGGACACTGAAGCCGACGCAGATGGGGAGTTGGTGCATCAACCCGGCACCCTGGACTTCCCGCGATCGCCCTACCCAGAGCCTCTAGCCCAAGCCCCCGCGCGATCGTGGCTACGGCCTTTGCTGCTGGTCGGGAGTGGGCTTGCAGCCATGACCGTCTTGGGCGTTGGGGGCTATGCCCTGACTCGCCCTTGTGTGATTGGCGGCTGTCCGGCGTTGGAGACCGTCACCCAGTTGGGAAACCAGGCCACCGCCACTTTACAAGCAGGGAATTCGGTGGCCAGCCAACCAGCTCACCAGCAAATCGTTACTGCCCAAACGTTAGTGAGCGCAGTGCCAGCGTGGTCTCGTTACTACGCCCAGGCCCAAACCCTTCAGCAACCCCTGGCCCAATTACACCAGGCCGAAACCAAAGCGACGGAAGCCACCCAAAAAAGCCAATCGACGACGCAAACCGTCACCGATTGGCAGGGGATTGAATCGCTGTGGCAAGAGGCGATCGCCCAGGCCCAGGCCATCCCCACCACCCATCCCTTCTATCCTTACGCTCAAGCCCGGTTAGCCACTTTTCGGCCCCAACTCCAACTCGCCCAACAACGCATCCAGGGGGAAGCTGGTGCCCGGAAACAACTGCTCGCGGCCCAGAAAACCGCTGAGTTGGCGATCGCCCGCCAAAACACGGCCAAAACCCTCACAGAATGGCAAACCGCTGCTGCGACCTGGCAAGTCGCCGTCAATAGTCTCAACCAAATTCCCCCCAACGCCACCAGTTACGCCGAAGCGCAACAACTGCTAGCCAGCTACCAACCCAAACTGCAAGCCACTCGCGATCGCGCCCGCAACGAACAAACCGCCACCACCGCCCAAGCCCAGGCCCGAAAATTAGCGCAACAAGCCCAAACCTGGCAACAAAAAAATCAGTGGTCCCAAGCCATCCAAATCTGGCGCACCGCCCTCAACCAGGCTAAACAAATCCCCACCAACACCTCGCTCACCGCCACAGGGCAAGAATTAATTGCCACCTACAGCAGCGCCCTGCAACAAGCCGAAACCGTCCTAACCCTGCGCCAAGATCTGGAGCAAATCTGCAACGCGGCTGGGCGCATTTGCACCTATACCCTCACCAATAGCAACATCCGGGTTGAATTTATCCCCGCCTACGAGCGCCAAGTCCGCACCCTGGGAAGCCTCAGCCAGAGCGCCCAAGACCAAACCTCTCTCGCCCAGATTGATCAACACTTTGCCAGCCTGAGCGAGGCACTGCAAGCAATCAGCAACAATGCGGGCTTACCCGTGCAAGTCTACAATTCTGACCAAGACCTGATCGGCTCCTTTCTCCCCGGCGGCGGGTAGGCACGGCAACGGGAACTCACTCCTTTCCAATTTTCTAAACCAGACCAATTTTCCAAAAAGGGTTGTGCAAATAATGAGTTTATGGTTATACTAAACAAGTGCGACGCGGGGTAGAGCAGTCTGGTAGCTCGTCGGGCTCATAACCCGAAGGTCCATGGTTCAAATCCATGCCCCGCCACCAAATAAACTCAGAAGGCTCTGTCAGTGATGACAGAGCCTTTTTGATTTGACTACTATTCCAAACTAGGGCCGGGATGTCGTGCGGGGAAACCGCAAGCTGGCAGGCTGACCAAGGGGCGCGATCGCGGGGCAAGCGTGCATACTTTCACCATGTTCTTCGCATAAGATGTTAGCCACCCTATTTCCTTGCGCTATGACGAGTCCCACGGCGACGCTTTTGCTTTCCTGCCCGGATCAACGCGGCCTCGTGGCCAAGTTTGCGAACTTTATTTACTCCAATGGCGGCAATATCATCCACGCCGATCAGCACACCGATTTTTCGGCGGGTTTGTTTCTCACCCGGATCGAATGGCAACTAGAGGGATTCAATCTACCACGGGAGATTATTGGCCCTGCCTTTAACGCGATCGCCCAACCCCTTGGGGCAAACTGGCAATTACATTTTTCCGACCCGCGCCCCCACCTTGCGATTTGGGTCAGCAAACAAGATCACTGTTTGTATGACTTGCTCTGGCGGCATCAAGCGGGCGAACTCCACGCTGAAATTCCCCTCATCATCAGCAATCACCCCAACCTCCAGCCCATTGCCGATAGCTTTGGCATTGCATTTCATCACGTACCCATCAGCAAAGACACTAAACCCGAACAAGAGGCCAAGCAACTCGCCTTGTTGCAGCAACACCGCATTGACTTGGTGGTGCTGGCTAAATATATGCAAGTCCTGAGTTCCGAGTTTTTGGCCCAGTTTTCTACGGTCATTAATATTCATCATTCCTTCTTGCCAGCCTTCGCCGGGGCCAATCCCTACCATCGCGCCTTTGAACGGGGGGTAAAAATTATTGGGGCAACTGCCCACTATGCCACCGCCGACTTAGACGAGGGGCCAATCATTGAGCAAGATGTGGTGCGGGTCAGCCATCGGGATAATGTGGACGATCTGATCCGGAAAGGCAAAGACCTGGAACGAGTAGTGTTGGCCAGAGCGGTGCGCTTGCATTTACAAAATCGAGTGTTGGTATACGGCAATCGGACTGTTGTGTTTGGCTAATTTTGGCCTGGGCGATCGCGACGGCTCTTCCCCACCCCCTGGATAGCCACGCCAAAAACTCTGCCGCAGGATTGCTCCACCTTTCTATTAAGTTTTGTAAAATAAGCCTAGAACTGAACGCTCTAGGACGTTGAACTCATGGACGATCGCAAAAAACGCATTATGGAGCATGTCGCCCGGAGCAGTGGCGACTTTATCAAACGGTCTACGGTCAGCAGCAACGGCGATCGCAAACGCCAAATTATGGAACACGTCCAACGGAGCAAAGGCTAAGCCCAGCAACCAAAGCTGAGAGCGCTGCCCTAGAGAGCGCTGCCAACCGTCGTTGACCACCCGCGAGGTTAAACGGCTATCCGCAAAAACTTGGTCAGTCTGTCAGCTTTGCGGTCACAAATTTGCGGTAACAAAGAAGATTCGACTTCCCGTTCTCATCCAAGAGCGGGAATTTTTTTGCCCAGATCTAGACTGCACCACGGCAGGAACCAAGGGCGATCGCCCCCGGTTGCCGATCGCCCAAATAAGCCCAGCAGTGAGCATTGACCAATCAAGTTCGCCCCAGGTGCACCGCACATAAACCAACCACAGAGCCTATTACAGGCCCCATTGTTTGGTCAGAATTTGGTCAGAACACAGTGCGTCACTCTACGTTCCCAGGCCACCCAGTGGAGTGATCCTTTGTGAAGAAAAGTGCCGTTTTCATCAAAATGTGCAGAATGTAGGGTGCCAATCCAGAACTTTTCGTTCCAAGTGCCCGTCATGGTGTGTCAACTAACCCATTTCGTTACCCTCTCCAACAAGCCTGTGAACGCTCCACACCGTCTTTTTCAACTTGCGGCTCCGTTGCAACTTTCCTTGATTGCGACTGGCCTTGTGTCCGCGATCGCCTTGAGTTTACCAGCCTCAGCCGCCGATGTCGTGGTGGAAACCGTGCCCGATCGCCCCACCACCAGCGAATCTAGCCTCACTGCTACCAAACCGGAAGACCGACAAACCACCGCCCCTCGCGCCGCGATCGCCCCTGCCGAAACCCTCATCGCCCAACAATTTTCCGGGCAACCCTCAGGAACTAGCACCACCACCGCCAGCACCACCACCCCGGCAAGCAGCACCACACCCCTGCCACCGGATGCCCAATACTATCAAGACTATCAATCGGTGGTTGTCCCCACGGAACCCGTGACGCGATCGCCCCAGCCCACAACCGTTTCCATCACCACCCCAACGCCCCCCCCAGTCCAAACGGCCCAAGCCGCACCAGTGCAAGTGCCACCGCCACCGCCCATCCAAACGGCCCCACCCCCGCCCATCACCCCCGTTCCCCAACAAACCCCCACCAACTCCGTTAATCAGCCCGTGTGGATGGTGCCAGCCCCAGCCACAACCAACCAAACCGTGACTGTCCCGCCGCCCCCCACGGGCCTGCCCCAATCCGGCCCCACCGTCCCCACGGGTGAACTTGCCGTCCAGGCTACCGATGTGCAAATTGTCGGCGTTGAGCCAGATATTCAAACCTTTGGGTTACAGTCCATTCAAACCAAACCGGGTAGCCAAACCAGTCCCTCCATCTTGCAAGAGGATGTCGAAACCCTCTTGAAAACCGGCTTTTTCTCCTCCGTTACCGTTAACACCCAATCCAACCCTCAGGGCGTTAACGTCATTTTCTATGCGGCCCCCAATCGGCTGCAAGCCCTCGACCTTTCCAATGCCAAAGCACTGAGCTTTTCCGTCGCCAACGACATTTTTCGCAATCAGTTTGGGCAACCCATTAGCCCCACCCAACTCAATAATTCCGTCCAAGCGATCAACAAATGGTATGCCGACAATGGCTACACGTTGGCGCGGGTGATCAGCTTGCGGCCTACACGCCAGGGCATTGTTGTCATCGATGTGGCCGAAGGGGTGGTTGGCGAAGTGAAGCTCCGTTATCTGAACCGGGAAGGCTCTCCCGTTGATGACAAAGGCAACCCAATCCGTGGTCGGAGCCAAGAAGAATTTGTTCGCCGCCAGTTGTTCACCAAGCCTGGTCAACCCTTCCAAACAAAGCTTGCTCAAGAAGATTTGCAGCGCTTGAGTGCGTTGGGCATTTTTGAACAAGCCTATGTGTCCTTTGAAGGTGATGCCCGGAATACCACAGTGGTCTATAACTTGGCAGAACGGGCACCCCGCGATTTGCGCTTCGGCGGTGGCTTCAATGATTCAGCCGGGTTGTTTGCCACGGTCAGCGTGCAAGACAACAACTTTGGGGGCCTGGGGCAACAACTGGGTGGCACCGTCTTGCTGGGCACCAAAGATATTCAGTTTGATGGGCGCTTTGTCAGTCCCTATCGGGCGACGGAACCCAATATGCCGGGGTATAACGCGAATATTTTCCGACGGCAGGGCCTATCAGCGGTGTTTGATGACGATGTGAAGCTGGAGAATGGCGATCGCGTCCGCGAACGGCGGTATGGCGCAGGTGTGGGTATCGAAAAACCCATCGGTGGCGGTTGGCAAGGCTTTTGGGGCCTGAACTATGAGAACGTCAGCACCCGTGACAGTGACGGTGATATCTTCACCCAAGATCGGTTGGGCAACCCCCTCACCCTCAGTGGCGAAGGAGTTGACGACCTGTTTAGCTTCAGCTTTACCGCCCTGAATGACCTCCGGAATAATCCCGTCAATCCCAGTTCAGGCTCATTAACGCGGTTTAACACCGAGCAATATATCCCGATTGGGCGAGGCAACGTATTTGGGACGAAGTTGCAGGGCAGTTACACCCAATTTTTCCCAGTGAAGCTGATCACCGCTTCTCATAAAACTCCCCCCGACCCTCGCAACAGCCAACCCGAAACCTTTGGGATCAACCTCCGGGGGGGCACCTATGTGGGCGATCTCCCGCCGTACAATGCATTTATTTTGGGGGGGCCAAACTCCGTGCGCGGTTGGGATAATGGCGATATTGCCACCAGTCGCAGCTTTATCGAAGCCCAAGCGGAATACCGCTTTCCCATTTATCGGTTTATTGGCGGGGCGGCGTTTGTCGATTTTGCCAGTGATTTGGGCTCCAGTGATGATGTCCTGGGTGAACCGGGCGTTGTGCGGGGAAAACCGGGCACTGGGGTTGGGGTGGGCTTTGGGTTGCGGGTCAATTCGCCGTTTGGCTTGGTGCGGGGCGATCTTGGCTTTAGCAACCAGGGCGATGTGAAGTTCCAGTTTGGCTTTGGGCAACGGTTTTAATAGCTTGGAGCTTGAATGGCAGATCAGGGCCAACACGGGGGCCTAGAGCGGCGATCGCCCCCATTGCCTCCCCCCAAGCAGCCCCAACATCCCTCTCCGGAGTCCCGTGCAAAGGGAAACCGATTGGTAAACTAAACCTGATCTAAGACATTCACTTCGCGCGATCGCCGAGGAGGCTCTTTTGCTAGACGAACAAGCCAAAAAGACCATGCTCCGTAAAATTCCCCACGGGCTTTACATTTGTGGGGTCAAAGACGGGGAAGACCTCAACGGGTTTACCGCCAGTTGGGTCATGCAAGCATCGTTTACACCGCCTTTGGTCACAAACTGCATCAAAACCGACTCCAAATCCCACGCGATGGTCAAAGCCAGTGGCGTGTTTGCTTTGAGCATTTTGGAAGCTGGCCAAAAGGAAATGGCCCAAAAATTCTTCAAGCCCCAGCGCCGTGTGGGCAACAAATTTGAAGATGTGGAATTTTACGCAGGCGAAACAGGCTGCCCGATTATTTCAGAGTCCTTAGGCTATGTTGAATGCCGGGTGGTTGGCAGCGTGGAACACGGTGATCACACCGTGTTTGTGGGCGAAGTGGTTGCCGCTGGCATTCACCGCGAAGGCGATCCCCTGTTGCTCGAAAGTACTGGTTGGCAATACGGAGGTTAAGTCATGCCCTTGATCAAAGTTCAGACCTCGATAACAGCGACAGACCAAAGCCAGGTGGAATCCTTACTCAAAACCCTATCGGCTAGTTTGGCCAAACACACTGGCAAACCAGAATCCTATGTGATGACAGCCTTTGAACCCGATATTGCCATGACCTTTGGCGGCACCACCGATCCGGTGTGTTATGTGGAAGTTAAAAGCGTTGGAACCATGAGTTCGGCCCAAACCAAAGCCATGAGCCAGGATTTTTGCCAAACCATTAGTGCCGCGATCGCCGTGCCTCCGAATCGAATCTACATTGAGTTTGCTGATGCAAAAGGAGCCATGTGGGGCTGGAACGGGTCTACCTTTGGCTAATCAGAATGCACTCAGGCCCATTGCCTGGGCGTTAGATCGCCATTGGGAAAAATGGTGAAATCTGCAAAATTCATGAACAATAGAGTCATCCTCCGGAATGGGGATGGCTTTATTTGTTATGAACAATAAGTGCCGTTTAGGCTGGGCGATCGCGCCTTGGCGCAACAATGGTATCGCCCCATTTTTATCCCTAGAATTCGTGAATTTGAATCCAGTATTTGAGGCTATTCAAACCGATTCCACTGTTGCAGTCTGTGACTTGGTGATACTCCACCCAACCGGTTGGGCATGTTGAGACTGGAGATGTTGAAACAGAGACGTTTGCGATCGCCACCACTACTATCCAGAGCTCCATTCTCACTAGCATTTGTCACTAAAAATTTTTGAGGAAATCACAATGTCTGCCAAGAAATTTCTGTTACCGGCTGTAGGTGCAACAGTACTTGCCGCTGGTGGTGCAGCCGCCTATCTCTATCTCAAAGGGCCAGCCACAGACGGAAACACACCCCTCACGTTAGCCACCGTTATCCCCGATGAAGCCTACATGACGGCCTTTGTTTCCAGCGATCAACAAGCCTGGTCAAAGCTTCAACAATTTGGCACACCAGAAGCCCAAACTGTGATTAGCCAAAGCCTTCAAAATCTACAGAAAGATATTTCAGCCCAAAGCAATATCGACTTTGAAAAAGATATCAAACCCTGGATTGGCCACAGCATGGTGGCCCTGTTACCCAAGGCTCAAAGCAAGGCCAGCCAACCGAGCCTGCTCGCCGTCATTACCATTCGCGACAAAATTAGTGCCCTCCAATTTGCCGGAAAACTCGCCAGTCAAAGCGGGGGCCAAAGCAAAGAAAGCGAATACAAAGGGAACAAAGTAATTTCTAGTCAAGATGGCAAAGTTTATGCTGCTTTGCTTAAAGATTACTTAGTGCTTGCAACAGATCAAACGACCTTAGAAAATGCTATCAATACAACTCAAGGGGAACCATCCCTCGCCTCTAAACCAGAAGCAAAAGCAGTACTCAGTCAAGCGTTAGAGATTAAGAATACCCTCGCAAAAGCCTATTTATTAGACTATGGGAAATCTCTGGAAAGCTTGCTCGCCAGTAATCCTCAAGCCGAGAGTTTATCCTCCCTCAACACCGCCCAACTGAAGCAGGTCAAATCAATGGTGGCGGGGTTAGGTGTTGACGATGAGGGGATGCGATTCAAAGCTGTCGTGGCGATGGATCCTAGTGCCCCCAAATACAACTACAAAGCAGTATCAGGCAAAGTAATTTCTCAATTTCCGGCTGATACAATGGCCCTCTTTAGTGGGGGCAATATTAGCCAAATTTGGTCTCAGGCGACGCAACAATCCCAATCTGATCCAACCACTCAAAAAACCCTGGATGAGATGCGAGAAGCGGCTAAAACCGCAAACTTGGACTTAGACAAAGATGTTTTTAGCTGGATGGATGGTGAGTTTGGATTGGCTTTAATTCCCTCCGATCGCGGCATTTTGGCCCAATTAGGATTTGGTGGCTTGATGGTGATTGATACGAGCGATCGCCAAACCGCCGAAGCAACCCTGGCGAAACTTGACACTTTAGCGAAAAGTAGTTCCATCGCCGTTGCACAGCGAGACGTGCAAGGAAAAAAAGTGACCGAATGGAACAGTCCATTTGGCTCAATTTTGGGTCATGGCTGGCTCGATAACGACTCTGTTTTTGTGGCGTTAGGCGGCCCGATGATTGACATTGCTACGACTCCACCAAGCACCACCTTAGATAGCAGCAATACCTTCAAAACCACAACCAATGGTTTACCAAAACAAAATTTGGGATATTTCTATCTAGACATGGATAAAACGATGGCCCAAGTCAATCGCTTTAGCATGATGACTGGAGCGCCCATTCCACCAGAACCAGCAGCCGTTCTTAACTCCATTCAAGGGATTGGGATGACTTCAACTAAAGTGGACGAAGCTACCGGAGCAATGGACTTGTTATTAGCCTTGAAAAAAGCGAAATAAGGCCCGCCTAAATTCACGCTAAGAGGGAAAGAGGGAAGCGCGATCGCGGCTCTTTTTTCCTCTATTTTTTGGGGTTAGGTGGTTGAGCGGTGAGAGGTTATAGGTGTTACCTTGAGCCAGGTTGGTCTGATCGTTTTTTAGATATTCTGGTTGGCCGCAGGACCCCGTCAATTGTTATAGGTAAGCGTTGTGTTGCAGGGAAGAATCGCGCAGGTCGCCTATCCAACCGCAGACAAGCGACATTGAGTAGAACCGCTGACCTCGCCAAAGAGGTACCTAAGCGTTGATAGCAAGTTTTTCCAACAGCGATCGCGTAGACACAATATGACGCTGTAACCCTAGTTCACTAGGACTCACCCCCAACGCCAAGGCGACTAACTGCGGCAAATGCAAAATTGGTAGATTGAGCGGTGCTCCAATAACTTTCGCCACTTCGGGTTGGCGCGAATCTAAATTCAAATGGCACAACGGGCACGGGGTAACAATGCAATCGGCTCCGGCAGCGATCGCCGATTGAATATGCATTCCAGCCATCCGAAATGATTGCTCAGTGGCATAGCTTGAAAGGGGCCAACCACAGCATTGCGTCCGGCCCCGATAGTCAATCGGCGTTGCCCCCACCGCACGAATCACATTTTCTAAGGATTGAGGATTGAACGGATCATCGTAGGGAATGTGATCCTGGGCCCGGAGTAAATAACACCCATAAAACGCTGCACATTTGAGGTTTGCCAGTTTGCGCGTCACTTTGGCCGCCAGCGCATCCAGGCCCACATCCCCCACCAAGGCCCACAGAATATGCCGGACTTTCGTACTCCCTCGATAGGGCGAACAGCCCTCCTGCTTCAACAAACCATTCACCTGCTCCAAATAGGCCGGATTTTGGGCCTGGGCCTGCTTCAACCGCTCATCGACATGGCCAATCACCCCCTGGCAGGTGCTGCAATGCGTCAGCAAGGGCAGGTTGAGTGCTTCGGCCAGGGCAATATTCCGGGCGTTCACGGTGTCTTCGAGGAGTTGGGAGTCTTCTTTGAACGTGCCAGAACCACAACAGGCGGCTTGCTTCAGCTCGATTAACTCAATGCCCAACGCCTGGGCCAGGGATTGGGTACTTTGGTGCAGTTCTCGACACGCACCCTGGGCAACACAACCGGGGAAGTAAGCATATCGCAAAGAGGAATTTGGCATAAGCAAGAAGAACGCAGGATACGATCGCGCTAGATTTCGTTCTTCCCTATCATGCCTAGGGAGCACCGCGATCGCCGTTTTTTTAGGATTCTTTCTAGGAATGGGGCAAGGTCGTTCACCGGAGCTTAGCCTAAGTAGGCTTGTTTCACGCGATCGCTGTTCAACAAATCGGCAGCCTTCCCCGATAGAATAATGCGCCCCGCCTCCAGCACATAGCCGCGATCGGCAGACTGCAAGGCTAAATTCGCATTTTGTTCCACCAACAAAATGGTTACCCCCGTGGAGCGCAGGGTTTGGATAATACCAAAAATCTCGCGGACAATAGCCGGTGCTAAACCCAAACTGGGTTCATCCAACAACAGGAGCTGGGGCCGACTCATCAAAGCACGGGCGATCGCCAACATTTGCTGTTCGCCGCCACTGAGGGTGCCTGCTAGCTGGTGACGGCGCTCGGCCAAGCGGGGAAAGGTCAAAAATTGCTGTTCAATATCGGCTTTAACACCCAGGCGATCGGAGCGGGTATAAGCCCCCAACTCTAGATTGTCCAACACAGACAACCGGGCCAAAATGCGGCGACCTTCGGGACTGTGGGCAATCCCCAGTTTCACCACCTCATGGGCGCGTTTACGGGTAATATCCCGTTCCGCATAGGCAATCGCCCCACTCCGCACTGGCAACAGGCGCGAAATCGCCCGGAGTGTGGTGGTTTTCCCGGCTCCGTTGGCCCCAATTAACGTCACCACTTCACCGGGATAAATGACTAAATCAATGGCTTGCAACGCCTGAATGCCACCATAGTTAATGCTGACACCAGACAATTGCAGCAAGGGAACAGACGTTTGCATGAATTTGGCGATCGCGCTCGATACGAACAAGAGTGTATCCGGTCTGGGTGCAAATTCCTATGGTTATCCGCAGACGGCCCCTATTCTCCCCCCAAATACGCCTCAATCACCGCCGGATCATTGCGCACTTGGGCCGGATCGCCCATCGCAATCAATTCCCCAAAATCAAGCACCGCAATGCGATCGCACAGCCCCATCACCAACGGCACATGATGTTCAATCAACAAAACTGTGAGATCAAAGCGATCGCGAATCATCCGAATAAACTCGCTGAGTTGGTGTTTTTCATTCGGGTTCATGCCCGCAGCCGGTTCATCTAGCAACAACACCTTGGGCCGGAGGGCCAACGCACGGGCAATTTCCAACCGTCGCTGATCACCATAGGCAAAGTTGCAGGCTTGCTCATCCTGGCGATCGCCCAACCCCACCAGAGACAACAACTCCAGCGAGCGTTGGCGCGTTTCCCGTTCTTCCGTCGGCAGGGGCGGCAACCCCAACACCCCTTTGCAAAGCCCGGTGCGCGTATGGACGTGTTGGGCAATCATCACATTCTCCAACGCCGACAAATCGCCAAATAGCCGAATATTTTGAAACGTCCGCGCAATGCCCCGTGCCGCAATCTGGTAAGGCCGGAGTTGGCTAATCGGCTCGCCCTCGTGCACCATCCGGCCACTGGATGGCGGAATCAGCCCCGTCACCAGATTAAACAGCGTCGTTTTCCCAGCCCCATTGGGGCCAATTAACCCAAAAATTTCCCCTTGCTGCACCGCAAACGACACTTGGTTGACTGCGACCAGGCCACCAAATCGCCGGGTCAGTTTTTGCGCTTCCAACACAACGGGGCGAGCGGGCGAGCCAGGAGTAGCAGCATTGGAGAAAGAGGCCGGAGGCATGACAGCAACAGCGAACACAGCAACGACAACAGGGGCGATCGCACTGACAACGCCGATCGGACACCAGCGCAACCAGCGGCCACCACCAGGGGGAACAGCCCTTTGAACCGGGGCTCAAAATGGATGCATGGTTGTCAGCCTAGCAGATTGGGGGCGGTTCCGATCGCTCTGGAAGCGGGGCAAACCCTGACCAGCCAGTTGACTTGCCGTTAAGGTGCGCACCAAATCGACCCGAATTGCGGCAGTGGAAATTGACCGCACATAGGCCGCTGTGAGGTAGGGCCGAAAATTTTCACGCTGGGCAATATGGGTTTGGAAAAAGGCTAGGGCGATCGCCTTCATATAGCCCTGAGCCACATCCGGGCTCGGCCCAATTACTTCCGGTGGAATGGGCAAGCCCCCTTCCCCAGTGCCCGTGCCACTCCCACTGCCGGAGCCTCCAGCCTCATCACCAATGACAGAAAAATGCGTCCCCGGAATCAGTTGCACCAAATACTTATTGGCCATCGTCAACCAGGTAAAGGGCTGGATCTGTTCAAATACTGCCGGAGCCACCGTATCCGCACTGCCCGCCACAATCAACGTTGGTACCGCAATTAACTTCAATGAATCTGGCCCCATCACCGCACTGTCAATAGGATTCATAGCCATGACGGCAGCAATGCGCGGATCCCGAAAATCGCTCCGGGCCTCACCCATCTGCGGCAACACCTGCGCCCGACACTGCAAAAATAGCGAGATATTGAATGTATTTTCGATATTTTGGCAGGCTTTTTGTAACTGTTCAAAGTTGATGGGAGCCCCCGCCAACGCCAACGCCGTGTAGCCCCCAAAGGATTGGCCCACCACACCAACTTGCTTCAGGTTGAGCGATCGATAGACGGGATCCGTTGCCGCCTGCCGCTCGATCTCATCTAACAAATACGAAATATCCAGGGGGCGATTGGCAAACTCGATGGGTTCTGACACTTCTTCCACCGTCCCGGCCAACAGGGCAGCCATTTGCGCGCTATCACTCCCTGGATGCTGGGGCACTAAGACCGCAAACCCATGAGACGCCAGATGGTTCGCCAGATAGCGAAAGGACTGGAGACTAGAACCCAAGCCATGCGAAATGACAATGACGGGAATCGGATTGAGCACTTGAGCGGTGGCAGTCGCTTGAGGCAGGTAGATATCGAGCGGGTAGGTGCGCCCATTGGCGATCGCCTCCCCTGATGTCACGGTAGGCGCTTCTCGGGGTGGGGCTGCCGTCCGCCGACTCGGATCGGTGAGGATCATGGATCGCTTTTGCACCCCAAATGGCCCTGGCACCCGCAGGTCAGGTTGATTGGGCGGCAAGACTGGATCTGTCGTCGCTTCCGCCTGCGCTAGTTCAACAATGGCCTGAGTTGCCTTTTGCGATTGACTGAGGACTTGCTCAACTTCCCCAACGATCGCCAGACTTTGCTCAACGTCAATTTTGATTCCCGTTGTTGGAAACTTCTTCAAAAAGTTCAGCAGCGTTAGGCCATCGGGTTCCAGAGAGGCGAGAATGAGGGCCGAACGAATGGCACGATCGCCCAGCACATCGGATTTGGGTTTAATGACGGCCCCCAGCCGCTTAAGGGCCGCTTCGCCCTGGGGGGAGTATAAAAACTGCGCGATCGTCACAGGCTTAATTTCACCCGCCTTTTGCGTCAAGACTTTGCGCAATTCTGCCAATGTTTTGGGGTCGGCATAGCCAGCATAGGCGGCTAAGTCTTCCCGAATGACCCCAGTTTTGGCATAGATTTCCAGAGATTCAATGGAAATCGATCGCTCCAAAATGTTGTAGGTAACAAAAATCCGCTCGGCGGCAACCCCAGGAGCCGCGATCGCCACGGCTAGCCCACTGCTCCAACCGGCGAACCACGCCCAAAACAAGCGCTGCGAACGACCACACCGAGGGCTGCCTGACCGCCCTACTAACCCCACTGGGGAAAAATGCCAAACTGCCATAACCGTTGTGTTGATCCTTCAACCCAAACTACGCGCCAATGCACGCAAATGCTCTACCACCATACGCTCCCAACTCGGCGATCGTCACGTAAATCAACTTTTGTCCATCCAACGTGTTGAAGCTGGACTTTAGGAGCGCGATCGCGATCAGCCTTTTCGGGGGGCGATCGCGCCCCAGTCCTGCCACTGGGCCTTGGCTCCAGGGCAACAGGCAAGGTTCGGTACAGCCGTGCTATTTCATCAGTTGATCCACCTTAGATCGCAGGTCTGGCGTTTTTTGCACTGTTTCCAAAATTTCGAGGAACCGAGGCACTTTCAACCCTTCTGATTCCACTGCTTGCCCCATTTGAGAACGGGTTTGCTTTTGAATTTCTACTAATTCCGCCAGGACGCGATCGAATTTTTGTTGTTCATCGTTGGAAATGGCAGCGCTGGGCTTCACTTTGGGATCTTGCTTGGCGGTGTAAATCTCTTTAAAGCGCGGTAACGTTAACCCCGCTTTTTCCACAGCCTGGGTAATGAGCGTGTTGCGATTGGTCGAAATATCTTTGAGTTTTTTGGCCACATTCGCAAACTTTTGGAGTTCTGCATCGGCGATCGCGTTAGGGGTAGCTTGGGCGACCAACGGCTCAGAACGTTGTGCCAGGGCTGGCAATGCACCCATCCCCAACACTGCAACCAGAGAGCAACTTGCCAGAATTTGTTTTAACATTGGGCTTCCCCTAAAAATATCCGCAAAATCATACCGACCAGTGTAACCAACCCATTTCCAAACGACTCGTTGAGGAGGATGGCCCCTCTACCCGGCCCCAAGGCCGTTCCACGGCTCACCCGCAGCCCCCCTTCGCCCCCAGGCGATCGCCATAAAAATTTAGAATTAGCCTAAGGGCCATCTGCCTGGTTGGGGCCAGGGGCCAGTCAATCGACCCCGTGGGGGGCAAGCGCATCCGGTTTGTCGGCAGGTTGAGCTGCGCGATCGCCCGCCCAAGCGGTGGTTTTCCCTTGTTTTTTTGGACTCTTTGCAGCCTAAAATCCATGAAAATTCTGGCCTATTGTTTTAGTGATCCGTTATTAGAGCCAACCCCCGACCTCACCCAATGGAATCTGGATTTAGCCGGAATTTATCTGGACTTTGCCACCCCAGACATGACGGCCAAACCCCGCAAGCGGAGTCCCAAAACCAGCCCCCTGGAAGCACGCCCCCAATGGCAACAGCTACTCCACCGATGCACCACCGAGCCAATTGATTATGTCGTTGTGCGGGATTTGCAAGAATTGGGACACTCCATAGAGGCGGTGCGCGATCGCCTCGCCCAGTTAGAAGCCCTACACGTTCCCCTACGGATACTGCCAACCCTGGCCCCAGCGCGATCGGCCTCCCCCCCAGAGCCAACCACAGACCTCCCGGCCCCGGCAGTCCCCCTCCTGGAACCCGCCATCCTGGATCAAGCCCAAGCCTTGCAACACCAACAGCGCAGTCAGCGCATCCGACAAGGCCACGCCCGCAACCGTATCAAAGCCCTGCCACCACCGGGCAAAGCCCCCTACGGCTACCGCCGGGGCAAGCAAGGTTATGTGATTGATTTAGCCGCCGCGCCCGTCGTCAAAGAGTTTTTTGAACAGTTTTTGCTGTATGGGTCAGTCCGAGGAGCCGTCCGCCACCTGGCTAAACGCTATGGGAAAAAAATTGCCCCTTCCACTGGCCAACGCTGGCTCAGCAACCCAGTGTATCGCGGCGATCTGGAATATCAAGATGGGCACATTTTGCGGGATACTCATCCGGCCCTGGTCTCGCGGGAAGAAGCCGCCCAGATCGATCGCCTGCTCCGTCGCAATCGCCAAATTGCCCCTCGGGCCGCCAGTGCCCCTCGCGCCTTGGCGGGGTTGGTGTCCTGTGCCGAGTGTCGCGCCACCATGACCATTACCCGTGTGACCCAACACAATCGCAAATCTGAATACTTATATTTGCGGCCCCGTCGTTGCCCCCAGCAGCCCAAATGTAGCGCCATTCCCTACGACGAGATTATGCAAGCTACCATTCAGCAGATCTGTCAGGATTTGACCCAAATTGTGGCGGGGGCCAACCTGCCAGATTTAACCCAGGCCAAACAGGGACTTCAGCAGGCGATCGCCGCCAAAACCGACTTACTGGAACAGTTACCCACCTTAATTGACCAGGGCATTTTGGATGCCGAAACCGCAGCATTACGCGCCTATAAACTGCGCACCGAACAAGCCGAGTTAGAAAACCAAGCAGCCCAACTGCCACCAGTCGATCTCAAAGCCGCGATCGCCACCATTTCCGTCCCCGATTTTTGGCATGGCCTCTCCGAAGCCGAACGCCGCTTTTACTTCCGGGAGTTTTTGCAAGCCATTCAGCTTGTTCGCACCGCCACCAACTGGCACCTAAATCTCGTCTTTTTCTTCAGTCCGCCCTCGCCCGAATCAGCCAGACAGCCCTAGCTCTCCAACTCAGCCCAGGAGCCATAGTTAAACTAACCAGCCCTCTCAGCAGCTAGGGTTAATCACTTCGGTTAACGACGTACTGTTATCTTGATAAATGCTGCTAAAAGCCCGTGACGAGGATCGAACTCGTGACCTCACCCTTACCAAGGGTGTGCTCTACCACTGAGCCACACGGGCAAAGTCGTGGATGGGCCGGGCTGGATTTGAACCAGCGTAGGCATAGCCAACGGATTTACAGTCCGCCCCCATTAACCACTCGGGCACCGACCCGCCTCTCCACAGTTATTAATACTATCAACAGGCGCGCACCAAAGCAAGTAGGAAGATCATTTTTTTTGAATTTTGTTTGACCGGGCTGGGCGCGATCGCCGAGGGAACGCAAAATCGGAAACATGCGTCGAATGTCAAGTGTGTTTTTACTCACTGCAATACTATTGCCCATCAAGATTTCTATCAAGAAGCAAATCCTTGTGGTAATAATACGTTGATGTAACGACACAGGTTGCTGGTTAAGTCACGGGGCGAGATGGATTAGGGCAAGCATGATAAAAATCAAACCGCAGCACAAACAACTTGGGGGCGTGGGCCTTTCACTGGCGTTTCCACTTGTGATGAATCTGGGGTTAGCGAAGGTTGTATTCGATGACACGTTATTAGTGCATGAACTTCAGCACTGGGGATATTTTGCCCCAATGGGTTTTATTTTGATTTTTGCGACGGCCCTCGCCTTAGGGTTTCCGGGCAATCTGTTGGCGATCGCGGGGGGCACTTTTTTTGGGCTGATCTGGGGCACGGTGTGGTCTCTGGTCGGCAGTACGCTGGGGGCCGTCGTGGCCTTTTGCGTTACGCGCTACGTGCTGGGGGGGTGGGGTCGCCGCTGGTTTGATACGTCGCCATTGCTCAAACGGTTGAACCGTACCATTGCTCGCTATCCGTTTAGTGTGGTGCTGTTTACTCGGTTTAGTCCGTTGTCGCCGTTTAGTCTAGTGAATTTTTTGTTTGGGTTAACCCCGGTCAATCTGCCCACATATACCGTGGCGACGTTTCTGGGGCTGATTCCGTTAACGCTGGCCTATAGCTGGCTTGGGGTGTCTGGACGGGCCGCGCTCAGTGGGGGCGATCGCCTGTCCTTTTACTGCGCGCTGGTGTTCCTCACCTTGCTGTCGCTGTTGCCGATTCTTCTCAAACGCAATTCCCGCCGGGAGGAGGCGCGATCGCAACAGTCCGCAATTCAAACGTCTGTGCAAGAGTGAAGTCGCGATCGCCAGTCACCCGCCAACCCACCCCAAAAATCGAGTTCTTCAACCATACAAACGTACTATAAAATACGTCTAATTGGTTTATTGCAGGAACTCCTCCCTCCATGAAATTGAAAATCCTATTCATCGGGCTTGGCTTGGTCTTGTTGCTGGGTGCAGGGGCTGCATGGAGTGTCAGTGGGCGACCGGACACTTGGGTATGGCAGTTGGCTCCCAAACAGTCGGGCTATGTCCCCGACCCCAAGGACATTACCTTTTACTATCCCCTGCCCGAAGTTGTGGAATTTACCAGCCCGTACGGCTATCGCACTCACCCGCTTTATGGCGATCGCCGATTGCATTCTGGGGTTGATCTAGGCGCACCAGAGGGAATGCCCGTGTTGTCAGCCCATTCTGGCTATGTCCGGTATGCCGATTGGGGGAGCGGTTACGGCAAAATGGTGATTGTCGAGTATGCCGATGGCCAGTATCAGACCTTGTACGCCCACTTGTCAGAAATTTTGGTGAAAACCGGGGAAGCGATCCGTCCGCGCCAAGTCATTGGCAAAGTCGGCAGCACTGGCGGCGTCACTGGCCCCCATCTCCACTTTGAGCTGCTGCGACGTTCGGGGGAGGAGTTTCAGGCGATTGATCCCACGGCCCAGGTGCAAGCTGTGGAAGCCTTTGTTGCGGTGCGCCCGCCAGAGTCGATCGCCACGGCAACGCCTCAACCCACGCCCCCCGCTAGTCCCTACCAGGCTCCAGGACTAGACACGGCTCCACCACCGACTCAAACCGCTAGCGCGATCGCCCCACCATCGGATCCGCCCTTAAATTTTAATCCTGACCAATTCTAGACTCGGTGAAGACCTGAAATAAACACCGAAACCGGAGTCATAGTCGAGTCAATTTGTAATCAGATTGAATCTACTCAAGCTTCTAGAAACAGACATCCTAGAAAAATGTCAAATTATATCGATAAATTAACTCCAAAACCTACCCGATTCATTGCTGCTCTCACCATTTGTAACCAATGCGTAGTCTTCCGTAACAGCCATACAGCACAGACTAGAACCTGCCATGAAGAGGCGATCGCGACTTATGATCGTCTAATGGTCTAGCCTCAATTTTAGCGATCGCTGAGTACCGCTAATTTAGACTGAGATTAGACGGCCAAGAATTGCTGAATCACATCATTACTTAGTTCACGGGTGGGGCCTTGGGCGACAATGCCACCTTTCTGCATGGCGTAGTACCAGTCAGCTTTGCGGACAAAGTGCAAATGTTGTTCGACGAGAAGAACTGAGATGCCAGTTTCGCGGACAATTTTTTGTACCGCCGCCTCAATTTCTAGAATGATCGACGGCTGAATGCCTTCCGTTGGCTCATCTAACACCAGCAACCGGGGCCGACCCATCATCGCTCGCGCGATCGCCAATTGCTGTTGTTGGCCCCCGCTCAAGTCGCCGCCCATCCGGTTGAGCATGGTTTTGAGCACCGGAAACAGGTCAAAGATTTCTTCAGGAATCGTTTGAGTTTTGGGGCCGCGATCGCCCAGGGCTTCCAGACCCAGAATCAAGTTTTCGCGAATTGTCAACCGAGGAATAACTTCGCGCCCCTGAGGGACATACCCAATGCCCAACCGGGCACGGCGATCGGGACTGAGGTGAGTAATCGGTTGTCCCGCCAGCGCAATTTCCCCACTGCGGGGCTTCAGCAAGCCCATGACGGTTTTCAGTAACGTCGTTTTTCCCACACCATTTCGCCCGATGAGGCACACCATTTTGCCCGGAGCCACCCCCAGATCAACATTCCGCAGAATATGGCTTTCCCCATAAAAAACATTCACCCCCTTGATGTCTAACATCGGCGATGCAGCGGAATTAGCAAATTCCAAGTTGGGCGCAGAACTGGTTTGGCTCATAGTGAAAAGGGGCTAGGGTGGGCTATTAATCAAATGCGTCAGGTTAGGCGGCGTGCTGATCGGCTTCCTCACTACCGAGATACACTTCAATGACGCGGGGATCGGATTGCACTTCATCCATCGTGCCCTCGCACAAGACTGAACCCTGGTGCAACACCGTCACACGGTTGGCAATTTGCCGCACAAATTCCATGTCGTGTTCAATCACCATAATGGAATGACTCTCAGCGAGGGCCAGTAACAAATCGCCGACTTTTTCCGTTTCTTCGTCAGTCAAACCGGCCACGGGTTCATCCACCAACAGCAAATCGGGGGACTGGGCCACCAACATCCCAATTTCCAATCGCTGCTTTTCCCCGTGGGACAGAAGTTCGGCGGGAATATCCGCTTTCAGCGGGAGGCCAATAGTTTCAAGTAGACCCGCAACAGTGCGTCGTTCTGCGGTAGACGCTTGCTTGAATAAGTTGGGAAAAACGCCTTTGTCTTGGGCACAGGAGAGGGTGAGGTTTTCCCGTGGGGTCAGCTTTTGGTAGACGCGAGGGGTTTGAAATTTGCGGCCAATGCCCATCCGCGCAATTTCATGTTCAGAGTAAGGGCGGAGATTGCGGCCTTTGAAGTACACTTCGCCTTCGGTGGGTTTGGTTTTCCCGGTGATCACGTCCATAAACGTGGTTTTACCCGCTCCGTTTGGCCCAATGACGACCCGCAGTTCACCATCATCCAGGCTGAAATTGAGGTTATTAATAGCCTTGAAACCGTCAAAGCTAACGGTCAGATTCTGAATTTCCAAGATTTTCCCGTTCATATTGCACTTCTGGATCTGTTTCAAGACTTGGATAGGTGGCGATCGCCGTCCGCCCCAGGCGCGATCGCAGCCAATTGAGCCCCTCAGTTCGGAGCCAGCCCAAAATACCATCTGGTAATACAGTCACAACCACCAGGAATAACGCCCCCTGAAAAAAGAGCCAGAATTCAGGAAACTGTTCACTCAAGATCGTGCGGGCAAAGTTCACCATGACCGCCCCCAAAATGGCACCAATCAGCGTGGCCCGTCCCCCCAACGCCACCCAGATCACCATTTCAATGGAAAACGCCACATCCATCGCCTTGGGAGTAATAATCCCAGATTGCACGGTATACAAAGCTCCTGCCACCCCCGCCAGTGCGGCTGACACCGCAAAGACAAAGACCTTGTAGCCTGTGGGGTTGTAACCCGAAAACCGCATGCGGGGTTCATCATCCCGGATTGCCACCAGAACGCGCCCAATCCGGCCACTGGTGAGCCACCGACACAACGCATAGCCACCCAAGAGAAATAGGACACTCAGGCCATAGAAAACACTTTGCAGCTTCGGGTCACCGACCTGGAGGCCAAACAGCGTCGAGGTATCGGTTTTGAGGCCGTTTGTCCCATTAATCAGCTTTTGTTGACCGTTAAAAAAGTTGAAAAAGACAATCAGGGCCGCCTGAGTGAGGATGGAAAAATACACGCCCCGAATGCGGTTGCGAAAGACGAGATAGCCCAAAACCGCCGCCACGATCGCAGGAATGACCACTACCGCAATGAGCGTAAACGGGAGAGAATAAAAGGGTTGCCAGAACAGGGGCAGTCGCTCGACACCGTAGAGCTTGAAAAATTCGGGAATTTGGCCGGGAGGCAATTGCAGTTGCAAATACATCGCTAAGGCATAGCCACCCAGGGCAAAGAAAATCCCGTGGCCCAAACTCAGCAAGCCAGTAAACCCCCAGATCAGGTCAATTCCCAAGGCGGCGATCGCCAGGGCCAAAAACCGCCCCAGTTGATTTGTCCGAATCCCCTGCCCCGTGGCCGACAACAACGCTGGCATCACAATGATGAGCAACAAAGCAATACCAACAGCAATGCCCGCTTCCCAGAGGAGCGATCGCCGCCGCTGGCGAGGTCTAAGGTACCCCGATTCCACTCCTTCTACCGTTTCACTCGTCATAACCAGACCTCTTAGGCATCCACAGTGCGGCCTTTCTGCGGGAATAACCCCGCTGGCTTGAACTGGAGAAATACAATAATTAAGGCAAAGACAAACACTTTCGCCATGCTCGCCGTGGCAAAGAACTCAAAAATAACGGCCAACGTAGGACTAAAGGCAACCAGTTGACCCAGCGCATTCGAACCCACCATGTAGCTCACCATGCCGATCGCCCCAGCGGCCACCAAGCTACCAACCAGCTTGCCCACGCCACCAACAACGACCACCATAAAGGCATCCACAATATAGGCTTGCCCCGTATTTGAGCTAACCGAACCCAACAAACTCACGCCAACCCCGGCCACCCCAGCTAAGCCCGAACCCAGCGCAAACGTCAACGCATCGACCGTCTGAGTCGGGATTCCCAAACAAGCGCTCATGTTGCGATTTTGGGTCACAGAGCGGATGCGAAGCCCCCAAACCGTGCGATTCAAAAACCAATACACCCCAAACACACACAGCGCCGTTAACACAATGATGAACAGGCGAGTGTAGGGCAACTGATAAGTACCAATGGGCAACCCACCCCGCAACCACGAGGGCGCAGTTACATCGACCCCTTGCGTCCCAAACCAGGGCTTTGTCACCAGCAACCGCAGCGACTTACCCACCAGATTGGCAAACACCAGGGCGATCGCCCCAGATAACACAAACAATATCGTCAGCGCCCAACTTTTAATGCGCTCAAAATTGGCCTGTCTAGCTAATATCCACCAAGCTCCGAAAAACAGCCCACAAAAAACAGCAATGCCTAAAATCAGTTGCCAACTGACACTCCGCACAAACTGTTGCAGAATCAGGCTGACCCCCCAGGTCGCTAACAAAGTTTCCAGAGGGCGGCCATAGAGATAGCGCACCACCGTTCGTTCCAGCAAAACTCCAAGCAAAGCTGCCACTAAAAAGGCCGCAATTAATGCAATGAATATATAAATTTCGGATAAGGGAGTTTTTTTCAGGGCATTTTGCACCAGGAAGGTTGTGTATGCCCCAACCATCATAAATTCGCCGTGGGCCATGTTGATCACGCCCATGAGGCCAAAGACGATCGCCAACCCCAGAGCGGCCAACAGCAGCACTGAACCAATGCTCAGCCCGCCAAATACTGTTTCAAGAACTTGTGTCAATGACTTTCTCCGTCTCTGCACTCAATCATAGTGACGCGCTCAGAAACTGCAAGCTGTAGCGAAAATTGCAGTTTATCGGAAATCAGTTCAGTGGAACCGAAAACATTCTTTAGCCTAATGATTAGACTAACTAAAAACAAAATTCAAACTGCGCAGCAATAATAAGAATCGCGTGTGATTCAAGCCCTTCAATTAGTACACTGCAAACACCATAGTCAAACTAGCTCCACAGTTTAGCAAAACAACGATCGCGCTCTTATCCCACAATTCAATGATGAACAACGCATAGTCAGAATTAACTCCGTTCAATCTTCAACTGATTATTCATTCAAACATTGAGCAAATACTGAAGACAATCAGTTGAACACAGCACCGAGATAAGATGCGATCGCCCTGAGAATAATAGTTCTAGTACCAATCCAACGCTAGCAAAACTAGGGTTTTGGATGGGCGATTCTCCCGGCGATCGCACTCAATCAAACAATAACAAAACTAAAACAAAACTACAGAATACCCGTTTGGGTTCTGGTTAAGTCGTTTTGTATTTGCCACCTTTGTTGGGATCCGACCAATCGCAGGCAAAGCCCTTAGTATCTGCCACGTATTGGTTCCAGGGCACGGGCTTCACCGCCGTTTTGGAGTCATACACGATCTCAAACAAGCCATCATCCCGGACTTCCCCAATCCGTACCACTTTAGACAAGTGGTGGTTATTTTCCAGCGTCACTTTACCTTCAGGGGCAGCAAAGGTTTGACCCAACGCCGCTGTACGGACTTTTTCTAGATCATCAGCAACACCCGCTTTTTCAACGGCTTGCTTCCACAAATACACCATGATGTAGGCGGCTTCCATCGGGTCATTGACCACGCGATCGTCGCCATATTCCTTCTTAAAGGCTTCGACAAACTTCTTACTTTCGGGTGTTTCCACCGTTTGGAAGTAGTTCCAGGCCGCATAGTGGCCTTTGAGGTATTCCACCCCGATCGCCTTCACCTCTTCTTCGGCAATGGACACAGACATGGAGGGATACTTATCTGGCCCCATCCCTGCACCTTGTAATTGCTTAAAGAAAGCAACGTTACTGTCACCATTGAGGGAGTTATAAATGACTCCACCATCGGGTAACGCCGACTTGATCTTAGAGATAATCGGAGTGACTTCGGTGCCGCCGAGAGGAATGTAGTCTTCACCAACAATCTTGCCGCCCTTGGCTTCAACCTGGGCTTTGATGATGGTATTTGCCGTGCGGGGAAAGACATAATCAGACCCGACTAAGAAAAAGTCTTTGCCTTTATTTTCTAACAACCAATCGACGGACGGCTCAATCTGCTGGTTGGGTGCAGCCCCAGTGTAGAAGATATTTTTGGAACACTCCTGGCCTTCGTATTGCACGGGATACCAGAGCATGTGGTCTTTGGATTCAAAGGTTGGCAAGACCGCCTTTCGACTGGCTGAAGTCCAGCAGCCAAATACGGTTGCAACCTTGTCTTGATCGATCAGCTTTTTCGCTTTTTCGTTAAAGGTTGGCCAGTCAGACGCACCATCTTCAACGATCGCCTCAATTTGCTTACCGAGCACCCCACCAGCCGCATTAATTTCCTTAATGGCAAGCTGTTCTGCATCCACCACACTCTTTTCGCTAATCGCCATCGTGCCACTCAGCGAATGCAAGATACCTACTTTAATCGTATCTCCTGAGGCCCCACCGGCAGCACCACTCGGAGAAGACGCAGTATCTGAACCACCACTGGTACAAGCTTTCAGCAGAATGCTACCAGCCGCAGTGGAGCTGAGAATTAAAAATTCACGGCGACGAAACAGTTTTGACATGAGGCAAGTGACCCCCAATCGGAACACAATAATAATCCCTATCAAACACGCTTAGAAGATAGGTCAGTCTTTCGAACGCGAACCTACGAAAGCCCAGTCGGCAAGTCTAAGATGGTTTGATAAAGACTCAATGAATAACCCTGAAGATACTAGGGCTAGCACCTATAGAGAATAGTGTTCCAGTATACAAAATAACTTTTTCTTACCGTGCCGTTGTCATCGCTAAGCCTGACTGTTCTTGGATGAAAGCCGCGATCGCGTCAAGACCTGTTTTCACTTTAAGATTTGTGAAGACGAAGGGTTTATCGCCGCGCATTTTTTGGGTGTCTCGTTCCATCACCGTCAGGTCAGCCCCCACGTAAGGTGCAAGATCGATTTTATTAATCACCAACAAATCGGATTTCGTGATACCAGGGCCGCCTTTGCGCGGGATTTTGTCGCCCCCGGCCACGTCAATCACATAAATCGTGAGATCAACCAATTCCGGGCTGAACGTCGCCGCCAAATTATCACCGCCGCTTTCGACAAACACCAGATCAAGCTGTGAAAACTGCTGTTCCAGTTCTTCGATCGCCGCCAGGTTCATCGAGGCATCTTCGCGAATGGCTGTATGAGGGCAACCACCGGTTTCCACACCCCGGATGCGATCGCCAGTCAGCGCCTGATTCCGCACTAAAAACTGGGCATCTTCTTGCGTGTAAATATCATTTGTCACAACAGCTAATTGATAGCGATCGCGCAACAGTTTGCATAACGCTTCTACCAATGCCGTTTTGCCCGACCCAACTGGCCCTGCCACACCGACCCGAAATGCACTCATAGTCGCCTTGGATGAGGTTCTACTCAAATCGTCAATCTTGATTCATTGCCAAGCTACTACTAACTAAGTGGGTTCCAAGGAACTTAAAGCGAAATTTTAGAATTGCAAGCACTGCACGTTGAGGCGGGCGATCGCGCTAATCCGCCCCAGCACTGCACGAAAGAAACTCAACTTAACTAAACTCCTGAGCAAGGGGTCTGGGCGGCACCGCTTTACTCCGCGTATTCAGTTTCGCAAACAATTGACTCGCCTGCTTTAAGTCCACATTGCCGCCACTGAGGATGACACCAATACGGGCGTTGGGTCGGGCTACAACGCCCTCCAATAAGGCTGCAAACGCAACTGCACCCGTTGGCTCCACGACAATTTTAAGGCGCTCCCACAGGTAAAACATGGCACGGAGGATGGCCGCATCGGAGACCGTCACCATGTCATTGACGAACTGCAAAATGAGGGGAAACGTATAGCGCCCCAAGGCTGGCGTGCGCGCGCCATCAGCAATCGTGTTGGTATGGGTGAGGGTTTGCAACGTTTGGGTGTAAAACGATCGCGTCGCATCATCGGCCAATTTGGGTTCCACGCCAATCACCTGACACTGGGGAGCCAGCGCCCGAGCCGCGATCGCACAGCCCGATAACAGCCCACCGCCACCACAGGGAACCAATAGCAAATCAAGGGGGCCAACTTCTTCGATGAGTTCTTTGGCTGCCGTCCCTTGCCCCGCAATAACATGGGGATGATCATAGGGTGGAATCAAAGTCAGTTGGCGGGTTTGGGCCAAGTCTTGGGCCAGGGTTTCGCGGTTAGTCGTGGCGCGATCGTACAACACCACCTCGGCCCCATAGCCTTGCGTGGCCGCCTGTTTGACACTGGGTGCATCATTGGGCATCACAATCGTGGCGGGAATTTGGAGTTGCTGCGCAATCCAGGCGATCGCTTGGGCATGATTCCCCGATGAGTACGTCATAATTCCATGCTGGCGTTGGGCCGGACTCAAATTTAAAGCTGCATTCGTTGCACCGCGCACTTTAAACGAACCCGTTTTTTGGAAATTTTCACACTTTAAAAAAACTTCAGCCTGGAGATGGTGATTGAGCGATTGCGCAGTGAACACAGGCGTTGTGTGGAGGCGATCGCGCAATCGAGTTGCTGCCGCCACAATGTCGGCGTATTCCACATCAGCGGACTCAACAGAGTTGTCTCGCGATCGCCCCTCTGCCTCACTCATATTTACCCTCGCTGTTCACTTAGCAATATTTATCCATGCATACTAATGTACTTCATTTCTATCGTCACTCCGGTATGCGCCCAGCGGGATCAGCTCACGGAAACTGGGCGATCGTCGCTTCCAATAAATCAACTAAAGGCGGGATTTGCTCAACCCAAACTGAAACCGAAGCGGCATTACAACGAAATTCAGCCCAGCCCTTTTCATTTGTCATCACCCCATCCGGCACCTGCCCGGTCACATCAAAAAACGGCGTATTCGGTTTGCCCACTTCCATCCACTTGTAGCCCGCATCCCCATTGCTCAGCAAAACGGCCATTGCCGCTGGATGCTGCACCGACCCAAGGCGCGTCCAACCGATGACATTGGGATGATCAAGATAGTCATATTGGGGGCCGTAGGCAAAATGTTGGCGCGCAAACAGCAGGCGATCGAGCACCGCCCGATGGGACTCTAACCAAATTTCATAGTCCTTGCCGTCGCGCCCTTTATCCACATAATGCGCTCCATAATAATCGGGATAAAACACACAGGGGTACCCCGCCTCGCGCAGCAAAATCATGGCATAGGCCAGGGGCTTAAACCAGGCTTCCACAACTGATTCCAGAGCTTGCAGCGGTTGGGTATCATGGTTTTCAACCAGCGTCACCGCAAAAAGGGGCAATTCTTTCATCAACGTGCCATCAAAAATTTGTCGGAGGTCATAATTGCGCCCAGCCCGACTTGCTTGATGAAAATTCAGATGCAGTGGCGCATCAAATAAGTTTAGTCGGCCTCCAGCATTACCGATGTACCAGTGCAAGGTATTGAGGTTATACGTCCAATATTCACCGACACAAAAAATTTTGCGTTGGGTATGGTGTTCTAAATGATCCAGCCAGTCATTAAAAAAGTCGCTATTAATGTGCTTAATCGCATCCAGTCGAAATCCATCGACGCCAATGGTATCGAGCATCCACTCGCCCCAATATTGGAGTTCGCGCCGCACTTCGGGATGATTGATATCCAGATCACACCCCATGAGGTAATCAAAGTTACCTAGTTCTAAATCCACTTTAGTTTCAAAGCTTTTATCCGCGATTTTCCAAACAGCTTTGTAGTCTGGCTCAAGGCTGTTGTAATCCACAGAATCAAAATGCCACCAGTGCCATTTGAAATTGGAATATTTGTCATCTCGTCCGGGAAAATCAAACCCTGTCCACGATTTAATTTGTCGGCGATCGCCCACAGCCTGGTTGCGATCGCTCAACGCATAGGGAATCGCCTCAAACTCTTCTTCGTAATCGGCCCCCATTTTGTGGTTAAACACCACATCCGCATACACCTGCATTCCCGCTTGCCGACACGCCGCGATCGCCGCCCCATAGTCTGCTTTCGTGCCGTATTTCGTCCGCACAGATCCCTTCTGGTCAAACTCCCCCAGATCAAACAGGTCATAAACGCCATAGCCCACATCACTAGCCCCAGCTAACCCTTTGTAGGCAGGTGGCAACCACAGGGCTGTAAACCCCGCCTGCGCTAGGGCCGGAGCCGCAGCCGCTAGGGTTTGCCAATGCTGGCCATCGGCGGGCGTATACCAGTGAAAACATTGCATGAGGGTGCCGTTCAGTTCGGCAGAGGGCTTGTGGCTAGCCAGATCTGCCCCGTAGACTTGCAGCCACTCTTGGAGCAGCGTTTTTGCCTGTTCCAGTTGATCCGGCGTTAGGGCAAGGCCAAACTGACGAAATTGGTCTTTAAGCTGACGGAAGTGCGTGGACATAGGCGCAATGGGTAGACGACCACAAACTCCCATATCTTGATACAAGCATTTGTTTTCTACAAGCGTAGAATCTGATTGCAGTCAGTGCCCCATCGCGATCGGGTCTAGCGTTCGAGGCTACGAGGATCGAGGGCATCCCGCAGACCATCCCCCAAAAGATTGAAGGCCAACACGGTCAAAATAATCAAAATAGCAGGGGGCCAGATCAGCCAGGGTTGCAACACCAGAATGGAGGCATTGGTCGCGAGGGAGAGCATATTGCCCCAGGAGGGGTCGGGCTGCTGGATCCCCAAACCAATCAAACTCAAAACCGATTCAGCCACAATAAAGTCTGGGATCGCTAAGGTGGCGGAGATGATGACGTAGGTGGCGGTTTGGGGTAAAACGTGGCGGGTGATGATGTAGAGCGATCGCCCTCCCATGGCCCTGGCTGCTTGCACAAATTCCCGTTCTTTGATGGACAGCACTTCCCCTCGGATAACCCGCGCCAGCCCCGCCCAGCGAATGAAAGACGTAATCAAAATAATCAGCAAAAACCGTTGGGCACTGGTCAAACCGGGGGGCAACACGGCAGCCAATGCCACCAACAAGTAAATGCTGGGAATGGTCATCAACACTTCGACCAATCGCATGAGCACCGTATCCACCCAGCCGCCAAAGTAGCCCGAAATCCCCCCCACCAACATACCCAGGGGATAGGAAATGGCAATCCCCACGAGGCCGATAGTCAGGCTAATTCTGCCGCCATAGACCAGGCGACTAAATTGGTCGCGGGCTTGTTCGTCGGTACCCAGGAGGTTGAATTTGGCTGGCCCTGCTGTGCCAACGAGGTGGAGATTACCCGGAATTCCACCAAATAGCTCGATTTCCTGAAATTTGGGCGCACTCAGAGAGAATTGGGTGGGGAGGGGCAGTTTGATCTGGAAGAGGCGATATTCATCACCTGTGACGAACAACCGAAGAGGGGAAGGCTGACTGCGATCGACAATCAGTTTGCGATCGCCCGTTGCGAGATCAACTGGCCCCTGCACCGTGGGGTAAACGTGGGGCCCGATCAACTGCCCCGCCTCGTTCTGCCAGTAAATTTGTGTGGGCGGTAAGAGCGCCCCATCGGGCTGAGAAACATAGGGGTCATAGGGGGCAACGAATTCAGCCGCAATCACCGCGATGTAGAACACGACCAAGATCAGTGCCCCAAGGCGGGCCAAATTATTGTTTTTAAGACGCTTCCACCAATTCATAGCAGGGTTGGGAGCCAGAAACAGGATAGGTTAATGGGCGATCGCTCCGATGACACACCGAATCGTCGCCATTGCTTGTCCAAACTAGCATACCCTCCCGGTTCAGGAAAAAAGTTTGGTTCAGCAAAAACAGCCTGCGCCACGGCAAACCCCAGGCGATCGCCCCATTGCGCACCACCCAGCCACCGCCCCATTGCCCCCTAGTTTTTCAGCTTAGCGGCCTGCAATTCTTCCTGCATTTCGTGTTCCACCACAAACACATTGGAATACAAATTGGCAATAATTTGTTTGCCCTGCTGCGTCAGCGCCAAATACTTGAGCGCAGGCTGAATGTAAGGATAAACCCCACCCCAATAAAATTTCGGGTAGTTTTTGCGCAGATCACCAGGATGGCGATAGCCCAATGCCTGATTGACCCCCGTTTCTTCAAATTCGTAATACAACGCACTGATCTTTTTCAGATAACGAGGATCACTGAGTTGGCCAATGAGATCAGAAGCCCGGATCAACCCCGGATAATTCGTCGTGTCTTGGTGATCTTCTGCCGCTGGCACCGGGAAGCGCGTCAGTTCAATGTTGTGTTTCACCACTGCCGCATCGATCAGCTTGTGCCCACCAAACCGCTCATCAATAAACAACTTGGCCCGGTCAACGTGGTATGGCGTGAGGGAAGCATCAGAAGAACCGGGGGGTAACGCAACCATGCCACCGTCGCGCCCCGTGGCATACAGGCCATTTTGGTCATGGCGACAAACACCTTTGACATAGCCAATATCGTGACAAACGAGGGCAATGATAAAGTGCAACCAATCATCACAGGAAACGCCCCCTTCGCGAATGTGTTTGCCCCGCAAGAGTTCTTGGCCCACCAACGTGACCAGGATGGAATGCTCCACGTTGTGATACAGCGCATCGCTATTGGCAATATTTTCCATTGCCATTGCCCCGACCCAGCCAATGATGTCTTCATAGTCGGACTTCAAGCCGCCATAGGTACGGCGATACCCCTCTTTGAGCTTTTTGACAAAATCTTCGATTAGTAATTCGGTGGCATTAAACATGCTGATAATTGCTTTCGCGCGATCGCCAGTGAACAATCAACTTAACTCTGCCGAACAACAGCCCCCTGATCCAACGGTTCGACTACTCTGAAGCCCATCAACGCTGAATCTCTATCCCCAGCGTTGGCACCTGGTCATCACATTTGCCTCAATTTTAGGAAATTAAACTGTGCAGTGCCCCCTGCCTGTGCCAGTGCCAACCAATGGTTCAGCCTGTGACTTTATACAACCGCTGCCATCGTGGTCAGGGTTATCTGCCCATGTTGCCCCCATTTTCTAAGCAGTGCCCCACCCCGCCAGACTGCCGGAACGATTGCCCAGACAGCCCCAAAGCCACTAATTCCAGCACCAGCCCACACGCAGTAACCCCTCGCCAAATTGTGGGATTGGCCTTGGTGGGCAGGCTAACGCTCTAGCCTACTCTAACTGGCATAAGCCCATCTCGGCCTAGGTCATTAGGCTGAAGTCAAGGGCCACAGCGGGCCTTTAGCCAACCGGATCCAGGCGCATTGAACCAATGGGCCAAACACCTTGTCCCTTTGGTAATCCCCGCCTCGCGCAGAAAACCAGTCTGCCTGGTTGCGGGTAGGGGCATCCCCAAGCAGAGTCCCAGTTGGTGAAGGTGGAAGCCCTGTCCCGGCCAGTCTATCGGAGTGCGTTATCCCGGTTAGGCAGCGCGTTGCTGACCCCCAGAAAACCTTAGCGTGGTGGCGCGATCGCCCCGCCCCCCAGCCCTGAACGCCCTTACTCCTCCGTAATTCGAGCCAACGCATCTTTAACATCGGCTGGCAACTGGCGCATAATTTTGCCCTTTTCGCGGTCTACCGCCACTAAGGTCACCCGCGCCGTCACAAAGACTTCATTAGTCTCCGCAGCCTGAATTTGGTAATCCCAGTTAATCCGTACGCCAGCTACCCCCACCATGCGGGTGCGCACCACGGCCCGTTCGCCCATCCGAATTGCCTGGTGATAGCGAATAGCCAATTCCACCACGGGCAAATCGCAGCCCAACGATACTAAGGTCGCAAAATTAATCCCCGCTTGCCGCAAACACTCGACCCGCGCTTCTTCCATCCAGGCAATATACGCCCCATGCCAAGCCCCGCCGCTGTAATCAGTGTGATGGGGGTGGGCCACAACGGGATACTCAAACCATTGATTGGGCGCAAGTTGCACAGCACCTTCGGGCGGATTAATTGGCGGCAGTTGAGGCGATTTTGGAGTTTCGGTCATTGGTCTTAAACAAGCAATCGATGACTGTAGAGCGGCCCAAGCGACAGCCCCACTGGGCTAGCAACAGCTTCCGGCTCAGGCAACATTATCAATTAAACCGTGTTCCTGGAGTGAACGGATTTTCTAGTTAAAAATCTCTAGATTCAACGGCGTAGGTGGCGCAGCCTGTTGCAATCGGCCACTCGGCCAGAGTAGTTCAGATGAATTATCACGAATTCGCCCCGATCGCCAGCCTTCCCGTTAAAATGGCACTATTTGCTGCAAGTGAGCCAGCTTATGGGGCTACAACGGATCATCATCGCGATCGCAGTTTTGGCCAGCGCCCTGTTGGTGTTAAAACCGCAACTGCCCCGCTGGAGCGATCGCCCCAAGGCTGATTCCGTCGCGTTTCCGGCTCGGTTATCTGAGGGGTTCCCCTCCCGCCCAACCTGGCCCCCCGCCCAGGCCGCCCGCCAACCCACCGAACCCGACCCAACCCACGCGCCAGACGGTTTTCCTCTGCCCGATGAGGCGTTTCCCATAGACCTTGGCCCTACTGCCAAGCAGGGCCGCGATCGCAATCCACCCGTCGAGTCATCCCAGTTCACCCGCGCAATGCCCACGGCAGTTGCCCAAGCCTGCCAAACCATCCAGGCGGCAGTCGTTACAGTTCATGCTGGCCGGGGGGTGGGGTCAGGCAGCATTGTCGGCCCAGAGGGGCTAGTGATGACGAATTATCACGTCGTGCGGCGGTTGGGGCAACAGCGTTTATTTGTCGCGACGGAAGCGGGCGATCGCTATGAGGGGCAGGTCATTCGCCACGATCGCCGGAACGATCTGGCCTTGATTCAACTGCAAGACGGTGGCCCCCTCCCCCAGGTGCACCTGGCCACCCGTCGCAGCCCAGAAATTGGTCAAGCCGTTTGCGCGATCGGGAGTCCCAGAGGGCAAGCCGGAGTCATTACCACAGGAACGATTGTGGATATTTTGCCCAATGGCGACTTGCAAACCAACGTCAAACTAGAACCGGGGAACTCTGGTGGGCCTTTGGTCAATGCCAATGGCGACGTTGTGGGGATAAATAAAGGAGTTGCTCGGCGGGGAGACTATGCAGGTCAAGAACGGCCCAGCTATGCAACAAACGCCGCGATCGCGCTGCAACTGCTCCAGCAATACCAAGCCGACTCAACCCTATCGCCAGAACTGTCGGAACCAGATTTTTTCGATCGCCCCGCGTTTGATCGCCCCACTGAAAGCTATTAATTAGCCGCCGCGATCGCCCATCCAGCCCTCGACTTTAATGTCAGCCAGAATCACCATCCCAACACCACCAACATTTGACTTAAACCTTCATTCCAGAGTCAAATAGGCCGAGTTAATTACCAATGCCATCGTGTTGCAAGTCAGTCCGCTGAGAAACCGAGGATGCACTTCAAGGCGCGATCGCGGAATTGGGCTCGCCAATCATGGCCGAGGCGATCGCTGGCGATTCCGCTGGAGGCTGGCTACAATAAATGTATCTTTTAATACTTTTTAGGTGATTATGCCAGTGAAATCTGGTTCCTTTCCCTGGCCTTAGTCATCCTGCCCCCATCTATTTCTTCGGTTCCCTAGACTCGCTTTGGTCGGCTAGGGCCATGTGTCCTAGCGATCGCACGAATACGCAAGTTAGGAGCAAAACAATGCACTTTAACAACACCCTCCTGGGGCTAGACACGCAGGCAACTATCGCCTTTCCCCAGACCACACTTAAAGTGAAAGAATTGCAATATGGGCTAGATGTTGCCATGACCAGTGGCCTCGTCGAGCAATTCTTGGCGGCATTTCAGTTGCAAGGCTTGGTGTTATCCCCCGAGGCGGCCCCCCCAGGCACCATGAGGCGATCGCCCACTCTGCAACTCTGGACTACGGGCCTCCCCTGTGTCGCCTTTCAACCCGGTTACTCCGCCCCCATCAACGGCACCTTGCGCTTGCGGGTTGGCTTTGAATTTGTCCCAGAAACCCAGCCCACACCAGCCCACCGTTCCACGCCGCCATCCTGACAAATGGGGCCAGATCAGTGCAGCCAGAGACAAGGTTTGCCGATAGACTGAAGAAAGTAGTTCTTCAGGAATGGGCGAGTGGTTGTTAAGCCAGATTGGTTACGAGTCAAGGCACCCCAGTGGGAACGGGTGGGCCGGGTCAAGGATGTGCTGCGCGATTTAGGGTTAAATACTGTCTGCGAAGAAGCATCCTGCCCCAATATTGGCGAGTGTTTCAATGCAGGCACCGCGACCTTTCTCATCATGGGGCCAGCGTGCACACGGGCTTGTCCCTACTGTGATATTGACTTTGAAAAGAAACCCAAGCCCCTTGACCCGACCGAACCCGATCGCCTCGCGGAAGCCGTACGCCGCATGAATCTCAATCATGTGGTCATTACATCGGTCAATCGAGATGACTTACCCGATGGGGGAGCCGGACAGTTCGATCGCTGCATTCGGGCGATTCGCCAAGTCTCGCCCCAGACCACCATTGAGGTGTTGATTCCCGATTTGTGCGGCAACTGGGAAGCCCTGGCCCTCCTCCTCCAGGCCAATCCTGAAGTGCTGAACCACAATACAGAAACCATTCCCCGGTTATACCGGAGGGTGCGGCCCCAAGGGAACTACGAGCGATCGCTGGAACTGTTGCAACGCACCCGGCAACTGGCCCCCCACATCTATACAAAGAGCGGCATTATGGTGGGTCTGGGCGAAACTGACGAGGAAGTACGGGAAGTGATGCAAGCCTTGCGATCGGTAGATTGCGATATTCTGACCATTGGCCAGTATTTGCAGCCCACCCAAAAGCATCTCGGAGTGCAAACCTTCGTCACGCCCGAACAATTTGATGCGTGGCAAGTCTACGGCAAATCCTTGGGCTTCTTGCAAGTGGTGTCATCGCCTCTGACCCGCAGTTCCTACCACGCCGAGCAAGTTAGAGCGTTGATGCAGCAATATCCACGCCAGGTGACCGAGCAGGCTGAGTCATAGGGTATGAGTACAGCGTCTTCAACCGGGGGTTCTGCGTCGCTAACGGTGGCAGTCTTGGGCGCAGGGGCCTGGGGGGCAACTTTGGCCCAGTTGTTTGCAGCCAATGGCCATACTGTGCGGGCCTGGTCACGACGCGGCGACATCACGCTAGAAACGGCCCTGGCCGGAGCCGATGTGATTGTCTCCGCAGTTTCCATGAAAGGGGTGCGGGCGATCGCGACCCAGGTGCGGGCTGTGTACGACCAATCTCAAGCCCGTTTATTTGGGCCAACGACAGTTTTTCTCACCGCGACCAAAGGTTTAGATCCAGATTCTGGTAGCGCTACCGCCTTGCCCTTGCTCCCGTCCCAGCTCTGGCAACAATCTTTTCCAGAGCACGCGATCGCCGTGCTATCTGGCCCGAACTTGTCCAAAGAAATTCAACAAGGGTTGCCCGCCGCCACAGTCATTGGCTGTGCCCAAATGCCCGCCGCCGAAACCATCCAAACAGCGCTCTCATCACGGCAATTTCGGGTCTATACCAATCCCGATATTCTGGGGGTCGAACTGGGCGGCACCCTCAAAAATGTCATCGCGATCGCCGTCGGCACCTGCGACGGTTTACACCTTGGCACCAATGCCAAAGCCGCCCTCGTCACCCGTGGCCTCGCCGAAATCATTCGCCTGGGCGAATACTGGGGTGCCCAACCCGATACCTTCTACGGTTTGTCGGGCCTGGGCGATTTACTCGCCACCTGCAACAGCCCCCTCAGCCGGAACTACCAGGTTGGCTACGGCCTTGCTCAGGGCCAATCCTTAGCCGAGATTCTGAGCACCCTCCAGGGAACCGCCGAAGGCATTAACACCACTCAAGTCATCGTTCAACTCGCGACCCAACAGGCGATCGCCGTCCCCATTTCTCAACAAGTTTGGCACCTCCTCCACGGCACCATTTCTCCTCCCGATGCTGTCTCTGCCCTGATGTTGCGCGATTACAAACCCGAAATCGAATAGAGCGATCCGCCTGTAAGCCCAAAAGCCTAGGCGATCGCCCCACCAGTCCCAGGACTCAAGCACCCAGGCCACCCCCAACCCAGCCATCACCGCCCACCCAAGGCGTAAAATTACGCAACCCTTTGCAAGAAAATTTACACAATTCTGTTAAACCCCGCTCCAATCGTCAAACCCCAGTAAAGCAGCCGGATTCCTGCCCCAAGATCAGGAAAACAGCAGAGGAGTGATGTAGGTTTCTTTGTTCCTTTGATTTCAGTCACTTCACTGAGGCGGAAAAGTCTCTACACTGTCTCCTAGCAACAACGTTCTAGCAATAACGTGTAGAAACAACACTAGAATTCACAGGTTCTTCGTCGAGAGCTGACTGCTTTCTAGTTAACCGGGGTGCAAATACCAGACAACTGGAAGTTCTGAAATTCGTTTGCATAAATTCAGTCTGGCAAACTGACAGTTTTTACGATTAATAACTGTTGTTACGGAACTCTCAACATTGTTCTCCAGTCCTTTATCGCGGGAACACTAGCAACAAGACTGAAGCCTAATCTATCTGGAGCCACCGAGACTAGCATTATGCCAGCAACATCTTTCTACGCTGAAACCGACTACAACGAGCCACTCGACCCTCGGAATTTTCAGTCCGATAATTCTGATCCTGTCTCTACAGTCGATGACATGATGGAGTTGGAACTGGGTAGTGCTGACCCAGACAGCTTGCGCCGAGTTGCCAGTCGCCGGACTACTGATTTAGTGCGCCTGTATCTACAAGAAATTGGTCGAGTGCGGTTGCTCGGACGCGATGAGGAGGTTTCAGAGGCTCAGCGGGTTCAACGCTACATGAATCTGTTAGAACTGCGTCGGCAAGCGGCAGAAGCCGAAACAGGGATCATTCATCGCTATGTGGAATTGGTCGATGCCCACGATCGCCTCACCGCCCATTTGGCTCATCGCCCCTCGCTAGAACGGTGGGCCGCCGAAGCCGGAGTCCACGTCACCGAACTCAAGCCCATCCTGGCAGAAGGCAAGCGGGAATGGGCAAAAATTGCGAATCTCAGCGTAGAAGAGTTGGATCATATCCAGCGCGAAGGCAGTCGGGCGAAGGAGCACATGATCAAGGCGAACTTGCGCCTGGTCGTATCCGTCGCCAAAAAATACCAAAACCGTGGCTTGGAACTGCTGGATCTGATTCAGGAAGGCACTCTGGGGCTGGAACGGGCTGTCGAAAAATTTGACCCCACCAAGGGCTATCGGTTTAGCACCTATGCCTACTGGTGGATTCGGCAGGGCATTACCCGGGCGATCGCCACCCAAAGCCGCACCATTCGCCTCCCGGTTCACATCACCGAGAAACTGAACAAGATCAAAAAAGCCCAGCGCAAAATTTCCCAGGAAAAAGGCCGCACGGCCACCATCGACGATGTGGCGAAAGAACTGGAAATGACTGCCCCCCAAGTGCGGGAAGTACTGCTCCGCGTGCCGCGATCGGTCTCGCTGGAAACCAAAGTAGGCAAAGAGAAAGATACCGAACTGGGTGATCTGCTGGAAACAGACGAAATCACCCCAGAAGATACGCTGATGCGGGAAGCTCTGCGGCGAGATCTGGAACAACTGCTTTCTGATCTCACCACCCGCGAACGGGATGTCATTCAAATGCGCTTTGGGTTAGGCGATGGTCAGCCCTACTCCCTGGCCGAAATTGGTCGGGCGTTGGATCTATCCCGCGAACGAGTCCGCCAGATCGAAGCCAAGGCGTTGCAAAAGCTCCGCCAGCCCAAACGCCGGAACCGCGTCCGGGATTACTTGGAAGCCCTGAGCTAAGGCCCAGCATAGCATTCTCTCTAGACAACTTTCTTGACTAGCAGGTCATCTGAACAGGATTGGGATTTACCAATCCTTTTTTATTGCCTTTAGTTTGTCTGGCATTAGTTTGTCTGGCATTAGTTTGCATGGCGTTAGTTGAGAGACTGAGAGTAGCCCATTAATGCGGGGTGTCGGGATGGTCGCTGAAGATGAGGTAGGCGGCTCCGGCCAGGAGCATGGCCGCAAAGAAATAATTGCGGGTGACAGGAACTTTCATATAGGCAACGCTGAATCCGGCAAAAACCAGCATTGTGATGACTTCTTGGAGCACTTTAAGCTGGGAGAGGTTGAAATATTGGCTGCCAATGCGGTTAGCGGGGACTTGAAAACAATATTCCAGAAAGGCGATCGCCCAGCTCACCAAAATCGCAGTCCAAACGGGAGCAGTTTTCAAATCTTTGAGGTGCCCATACCAGGCAAAGATCATGAAAATATTGGAAATGAACAACAAGAGAATGGGTTTGAACATTTCAGGACAGGTCTAGCAAAGAGGAGAGTGGGCAGTGCAAGGTTGATGGCGCGATCGCCCATTCCAGGAGAACGAGCAGGCACCAGTCAAAGTATGAGAGCAAAATCATAAACAAACCCCCGGCAAGGGCTGGTTTAGCATTAGCCTGGAGCCGAGGGCAACCATGAAGACCGATAAGTTAAGACCGATAGGTTAAGACTGATAATTAGGGAACAAACCCTATTTACCGACTTTGAGCAGTTCCACGTCAAAGATGAGGGTCGAGTTGGGGGGAATGGGGCCAATACCACGGGAGCCATAGCCCAGTTCCGGCGGGATCACCAGTTGTCGCCGGCCACCCGGTTTCATGGTAGCCAAGCCTTCATCCCAGCCTTTGATCACTTGGCCAGCACCCAGCTTAAAGGCAAAAGGCTCGCCGCGATCGCGGGAACTATCAAATTTAGACCCATCTTCCAGGGTGCCGATGTAGTGCACGCTCACCGTTTGTCCTGGTTCAGGAAAAGCACCCTCCCCTTCAACCAGATCCAGATATTTCAGGCCAGAGCCCGTTGTGACGTAGTTTTTAGATGCTTCCACTTTTTTCTCACTTGGTTTGTTTGCTGAAGCTTGCGCCATCAAGGGAGCTTGCGCGGGTTCTGCGGTGGCAACGACAGTGGCAGTTTCGGGCAGTTCCGCCGCCTGCACATCGGTTTTGTTAAAGGTGAATTGGGAGACCACCAACACCAGCACGCACGCTAGCATGACCCCCAAACTGATTAAAATCTCTCTCACGACAAGCTCTCCTGTTAAGTAGCAAGATTATCACTGTGACACGCCGCAGCATGACACGCTGATAGTTGCCCATTGTAGATCCGATATTTGTGCTGTTGCTATGGGCAAGGCTGAATTCTGCGATCGCCCAGGTTGAGATCGCCGCAACCAACCCTTGATTCTGCGCTTTCACTTCAGGTCGGCAAATCATCGTCCGGTGCGGGGCGATCGGGGCGTTCCAGCACCACGGGAGGCTCTGGCAAAATCTCTAGATCCAAATCATCATCCGCAGCCAACACCTCAGGCCGATGGATTTGAATCTGATTCAGCCGGGGGCCTTCAGTCGAAACAACGGTGAATTCATAGCCATTAAACTTCAGCACTTCGGCAGGTTCGGGAATTCGTTGCAATTGAAACAAAATGAACCCAGCCAGGGTTTGATATTCGTCCGTCAGCGGCAAATCCAGATTGAGGATTTCGTTCAGCTCTTCTAGATTCATCTGGGCCTGCACCAAAAACGTCTGCGGATCAATGATTTGGATAATGGGCTCTTCAGTGCTGTCGGTTTCGATCGCATCCCCCAAAATCTCGCCCACGACGTCTTCAATGGTGACCAGGCCCGCCGTGCCGCCAAATTCATCCACCACCATCACCATTTGCTGGTGCGATCGCTGCATCAACGGCAACAACTCACTCAACGGCATATATTCCTGCACAAACCGGGCCGGACGAATCCAATTTTCCACGGGTTGATCCAAACAATCAGCGTGCTGGGCCAAAGGCTCGGCCACCTCCTTAAACTGGATAATGCCGCGAATGTCATCCAGCGATTCACCAATCACGGGATAGCGAGAATGGCCGGAAATCGCCACTTCTTCCAGCAACATCCGCAAAGTCGCCTGGCAGGAAATCGCCGCAATGCTGGTACGCGGCACCATGATTTCGCCCGTGGAGACTTCGCCAAACTCAAACACATTCCGCAACAATTCGCGCTCTTCCGCTTCTAACCCCGTTGATTCACTGGAGGTGGCGATGATGAGCTGGAGTTCTTCTGGCGTGACCTGGTTATACCAACCTTGGCGCGTATATTGCACCCCCACCAAGCGCAACAACAGCCGTGTCGATTGGTTCAACACCCAGATAAACGGGTTAAAAATACGGGCGATCGCCTGACTGGGCGCACCCAAAAATCGGGCTAGCTGTTCGGGATAGAGCAAGGCCAAGGACTTGGGGCATAACTCGCCCAGCACGATCTGGAGATAGGCGACCGCCACGAACGTCAGCGGAATAGCCAGAGAATGGGCCGCACTTGCCCGAAGGGGATCAGACAATGGCAACAGCAGCAGCCACTCCGCCACAAAGGTCGCGATCGCGCTTTCACTAATCCACCCCAGGGCCAAACTCGACAACGTAATCCCGATTTGGGTCGTAGACAACAACCGATCAAGACTCCGCTGCAAATCCTGCACGGTTCGGGCTTGCACATCCCCCGCCCCCACCAGTTGGCTAACCCGCGATCGCCGGACGGAAACAATCGAAAACTCTGCCGCCACAAAAAAAGCATTAATCGCAATGAGCCCAAACACAGCCAACAGCTTCACCGCCACATTTGACCAGGTGTTGGCAGTTTCACCAGGGGCCAGAGTAGACAATAATTCAATCAACAATCCGTTCAACAGCGAGGCACTCATGGAACGCATAACCAAAAGGGATACCCGCAGGTTCCTGGCATACTGAAACCCCTACCGACCGAGCGGAATCGCGGACAACTTGAGCTGCACAGTCTGGTTAGGATAGTCAGCCAACGCTAAGAATAACTTTTTAGACTGCTCGACTGAAGCCACCGGCACCCGCACCGCCCCACGATATTCTTCCCCATCCGGCGGCACCTCCGACGGCAGCCCCTCAGTCCGCGCATTCAACACCCGCCCTTGATCATCCTTCAGTTCCAAAAAACTGTAGAGAAATTGGACTGGATCAGGGCTTTCATTCCGCATACTCAGGGACAGAACCAGGGAATCGCCCTGTTGTTCAACCGCTCGCACAATCAACGTCACGCCCTTGCTTTCGCCTTTCACCGGGAGGGTCGCTTGGTTTGCAGGCTCCGCTTTAGCAGCAGCTTTAGGAGCCGCACTTGGGGGGGTGGCTTTGCCAGTAATCCGCTGTTTGACCTCGGCCAAAATCTTGTCTTCTTTCAAGATCATGACTTCGTTCCGCTGGGGGGCTTCGCCTTTGCGGTTGGCCAGTTTGTTTGTGGGGCGGGTATCAGGCTGGGTAATGCCTTTAAGGGCTTCGCGCCCCATGCTCATGCCTGCGATCGCACTCAAAACACCAGCAGCCAGCATGGAAACCAGCAGCATTAACGTGAGACCAATCGTAGAGTTGATTTTCATAGCGGTTTGGGTACGGTTCAATGACCTGAGTGCGATCGCAACCAGGCCGTTTTTGGCTGTAGTCACAAGCGCAACTGGGCGCAATCAAGGATTAGAGCCTTGGGCACTTCCAATTTTAATCAGGTGAAGCAATTTTAGAGAGCAATCTGCAACCTGCAACGCAAAGTTATCTTAAATAACCTAAAGCATTATCTCGGTCTTGCCCCCCATTTTGCCAACTTCTTTCCCCGCCTGGGGAAACCCAACTGGGGAAATTGGATCGCCATTGTCATCCGAAACACCCACAATAGCAAGGCCAGCCCCCGCAAAAATCAGGCAAAAAACAGCAGCGCCATTGGGCCATCCCAAAATTCGCCACCCACGCACCGGCCAATCTTGCCAAAAAACAAAACTGGAGTCAGCAAACGCCAACCCCAGTTCGGCAACCAAACGAAAAAATCAGGATACAATAATGAGCAAATCAAGCTGTGTAGGCAACCAGGGTTGGCCGAGCGGATGAGGCAGCGAACTCATAATTCGCCTTAGGCAGGTTCGACCCCTGCACCCTGGATTCACCCATTTGACGTTGCAAGGCTGGGGTGCTGAGAAATCACCTTGTTCCGCGTTAGAACTCTAACGGCACCGGAACGATCGCGCTTCCACCCAGCACGGGGAAGCGGCGGCGATCGCCCCAGCGTTTCCCCCCAAGGAGATCACCGCCAACAGAGCCTTACCACAACGCGGGAACCGGCTTCGGTGGGGTCATTGGAACTGCGGGCGCGATCGGCGGAGCCACAATCATAGGTGGTTCAACAACCTGGATTGGCTGCGCAACCACTGGCGGTGGCAACGTCCGCAAGGAAAACTGGAACGGGTTATCGAGATCCAAAGTTCGCAACACTGGGCCAGAATTCATCTGCTTATAAAATGTTTCCAGGTAGAGCTTGTGAACATCATTCGCATCCTGGTAGATGGAATTTTCTGGGAACGGCCCAAAAATGCGCTTGAGCTGCCCCGTAAAGCTCCGATTCCGGTAATAGTTGCGATCGTGGGAAAAGAACTGTTCTTCAAACTCGTTGACGACTTCACCAAACCGAATGCCTTGTGGCACCACCGGGAAATCTTCGACATCACGGGCGATCGCCGCTGGGGCACCCCACGTTGCCATTGTTGTTAATGCCAACCCCGCGATCGCCCCTGGAAGACCGAGACGGATGAAACGATGGTTAAAATCCATGCGCTGACTCCTCAAATTTCAATCAGTGGTTGCCTGTATCCGCGTAAAATCAGGATTGGTAGAGCCTTCAAAACTCTCTGAGTTGTGCCTAAAAGCAATTATCCCAAAACCAATTGTTGCGCTTGGATAATTGTACTCACACTATTTCAAAATGATGCATTTATTTGCATCAATTCAACTATCAATAGTCCACACATCCTTCAAGTTTTCGAAATATTAAATATGACTTCTGCTCTTGCAATGGCTACGCTGGATTTGGCCGACTTGCGCCAACAATTACTGGATCTAATTTGCACGGTTGCCTACAAGGAAGGTGATTTTGTCCTCACCTCGGGGCAACGCAGTTCGTACTACATCAACGGCAAACAAGTCACGCTCCATCCTGCGGGAGGGGTGGCCATTGGGCGCTTGCTGCTGTCGCTGTTGCCCACCGAGACCCAAGCCGTGGCTGGTTTGACTTTGGGGGCAGATCCGCTGGTTACAGCCACCAGTGTGGTCGCGGCCTATGAGGGGCGATCGCTCACTGCGCTCATTGTGCGGAAAGAAGCCAAAGGCCACGGGACTCGTGCCTACATCGAAGGGCCAACCCTCCCCGCAGGAAGTGCCGTGACCGTGCTGGAAGATGTCGTCACGACGGGGCAATCAGCCCTCAAAGCCGTCGCCCGCCTCCGGGAAGCGGGATACCACGTTAACGGGATTTTGGCGCTGGTCGATCGCCAGCAGGGTGGCACCGAAACTTATGCCGCCGCCCAAATTCCTTTTCAGGCGCTCTATTGCATTGGTGATATCCAACAGCGGTGGCGATCGCTCAATCCCTGAGCCTAACGTCTTGAGCCTGAAACCACTGAGCGCAGCCATGCCCCTGAGGCTTTACCCCGCAGCCGTTAGGGCCTGGGCTTGGGCCTGATGCCACGCCGCGATCGCCGCCCGATGCACCTCCCGCCAGGGCACCCGCAATTGACGGGCCAGCCGCGCACAATCTTCATATTCCGGTTGAACATTGGTTGGGGCGGCAGCTTGGTCTGTGGCCCACGCCAGCTTCACGGCAACGGGGCCATAGGGAGTTTGCACAGTCTGGAAGGCGCGCGGCAAAATCCTGCGGGTTTGCAGCGATCGCCGAATCCCCAGGGTGGTCGTCTCCCGAAAAATGATCGCCTCACACGGCTCAATTGCGGCTGGAGGACACAACACCGTCAGCAAAATTCCTGGTCGCGACTTTTTCATGGCGATCGCCTGAGAAAAGACATCCACCGCCCCCGCCGCTAACAACGCTTCCAACACATACCCGATCGCTTGCGGACTGAGATCATCAATTTGCGTGGTCAATTCAGCGATCGCCTCTGTTGCCAGTTGGGAGGCGATCGCCGGAGTCACACTGGGGCCAACTCCATTTGCTTCAGGTGCCCCCGGTGCCTGGACATGAGCTTGGCCGGGGTGATGGTCATGATGACTGTGGTCATGATGACTGTGGTCATGATGGCTGTGGTCATGGCGGGGATGAGAATGGATATGGGCGGGCTGCTGCCGAGGTCGGGGGCGATCGCCCTCCGCCTCGCCAAGCCACAAACGCAACATATTAGGAATCGCTAAGTTTTGGGAACCCGCCCCCAGGCCCACTTTGTGCAACCGCATTGGTGGTGGCGGGCCAAACTGGGCAGCAAGGGTTAGCGCGATCGCCGCCCCCGTTGGCGTCACCATCTCCCCCCCCACGCCATTGCTAAAAATCGGGATTTGCCCCAGTTCAAACAGCTTCAACACCGCCGGACTGGGCACCGGCAAGCGCCCGTGGGCAGCCCGAATGAAGCCATCCCCCACTGGCAACGGCGAACAATACACCGCATCCACCTGGAGCCAGTCAAACCCCAAACACGTCCCAATGATATCCACCAGCGCATCGGTCGCCCCCACCTCATGGAAATGCACCTGTTCCGGCGGCAGGCCATGCACTGCACCCTCCGCCTCCGCCAATTGCCGAAACACCGCCAAACTCCACGCCGTTGCCCGGGGCGGCAGCTCCGCTTGCAGAATCAACCGTTCAATTTCCGGCAAATGTCTGATTGGAGGATAGTGAGGCTGACTCTCCGGAGCTAGGGGCGGCAAGGGTGAATGGGAATGGTCAGAAGGCAACGTTTCCCTAGATTCAGCAGGAGATTGACCAGCCTTTACAGGCTGAGACTGAGGGGCCGATTCCGGCGGGGTTTGCCCCTCGCGAGCGGCGATCGCCCCCCTATCCCAGTGTTGATGCGCGAAGTGGTCAAAGGTGGTAAAGTCATCAGGATCCAAAGATGCCCCCGCTGCTGTCACCAACTCAACATGAAACTTGGTCGCCCGCAATCCATTGCGCTGCACCTGTTCCGTCCACAGCTTATATTCCTGAGCAATGCCTAACCGTGCCAACTGCGTCTGCAAATATTCAACGGGGACGCCCGCATCAACCAAGGCTCCCAGGCACATATCCCCTGCAATTCCCGTGGGACATTGTAAATAAGCAATTTTGGTCATGGCTTGGCTTCTGTGGTGTTCATCAACTGTCATTCCTTATTATTCCTCCTGACTCCAGTTCTCCCATGTTCGCGTCGCTGCTTCGATGGCAATTTCACCACCCGACTGATTGAGCCCACCCCGATCGCCCACCCTGCTTTCCCCGTCTGTCCCTCTTTTTGGTTCGTTTATGGCTACTGTTTACACCGTTCACCCCAAAGATCCCCAGAAACGCCTCATTAGTCAGATTGTGGACGATCTTAGAAACGGAGCCGTTCTTTTGTATCCCACGGACACGGTCTACGCGATCGGGTGTGATCTGAACTCCAAAAGCGCCATTCAACGAGTCCGCCAAATCAAACAACTCAGCAACGATAAACCCCTCACCTTTCTCTGTCCGTCGTTGTCGAACATTGCCCAGTATGCCGTCGTGCGGGATGGGGCCTATCGCATTATGCGCCGTTTAATTCCTGGCCCCTACACATTCTTGTTACCCGCCACGAAGCTCGTCCCCCGCTTAGTCATGAACCCCAAACGCAAAACAACGGGCATTCGGGTGCCAGAACATACCGTATGCCATGCGTTGTTAGCCGAACTCGAAACCCCAATCATTTCGACCTCCGCCCATATTTTTGATGACGGCACCCCGATCGCCCCAAAACAATCTCAACCCACCTCACGGTTTGAATTATTTGATGCCTTAGACAAACTGGTTGACGTGATCGTCGATGCGGATGAAGATCCCCGCTACCAGGTTTCAACCATTATTGACTTCACCACAGAGGAACCTCTCGTCCTGCGGAAAGGTCTGGGATGGGAGGCCGTTGAACAATTTGTGGCTGAATAATCCCCCAAATTGTTTGCGTCGCCTGAACCCTTTGAGAAAATTCGTCGTCTAAATATCCGGATGGCTACCCTCTCATTGGCTTATGGATAGTAGGCTGTTTGCCCATCTCAGCTTGGTAGCGGTGGAAGTGCGCTTCCATCCCTCCAGGACAGGGGTTACAAGCAGTCTGGTTGGCAAGTTGCAACCAGCTTGTTAACTGTCCACTGTTCACCTCAGGTTAAAGGTTTTGGTTAAACGGGCGATCGCCCGCACATCAGTTCTATACGTTGCACCGTGCCGTGCCATTGCAGGTGCCGTTGAACGTGCCGCCAACAGCCATACTGCCCGCCCACCGTTCCAACCACCTGAGAAAGTGCCATAGGGGGTTCGGGGTATTCCCGTAGCAACTCACGTTACCTATGTAGATCACTATGACAGTTGGCAATCTTCGTGTCAGGCAATCAGAGTCAGGGGTTTCACCCGATGTTCCGGTCTCTGAAGCACTCAAAGTTCCTATATATGTGCACTACCCAATTATGAATATGGAATCTCGCGCTACTCGGTCTGGTTCAACCTCTGTCTACACTCCCGCAGCAACCGCCCCCGCGATCGCCTCTACCGCTCACAGCCCACACTACATCCCCCTCAAACCCAAATCATTAAAACCCAAAACCACCCTGGCCACCGCCGACTTCATGGATCAAGCCGCCCTGATCCAAATGCTGTCGCAAGAACTGAAAGCCGAAATCCCCACCCTCAATGGCAATGCGGAAACCCTAGCCCAACGCATCGCGGCTGAAGTCGATCGCGTCTGCCAAAAGAGTGGCCGCATCCAAGCCTCCGGCCAAGCCCAATCCTGGCAAATCTCCCTCGCCCGCCATCGCCTCCAAAAATGCCTCACCTACTATCAACTCGGCTCGCGCCGGGGCCGCGTCGAATTACACAGCACCCTGGGGTCAATGGTGTATCGCTATGTGGCACCCTCCCGGTTGCAACTCGGCTTCCAAGCTCGCTTCAACTTGATTGAAGACTTTCTCCAAAGCTTTTACACCGAATCCCTCAAAGCCTTCCGGCGCGAAAACGAATTACCCGAAAACTATCAACCCCGGACACGGCTTGAACTGGCAGAATACATGGCCTTTACCGAGCAGTATGCCAAACGGCGCATTTCCCTGCCTGGTGCCCAGACCCAACAGCTCATTGTCTTGCGAGCCCAACGGTTTGGTCAGCGCCAACCCCAGGAAGTTTCCGTTGACATTGAGCAAGCCCTCGAATCGCCCCGGGGCGAAGAAGCTGAATTGCACAATCGCAGCCCCATCGTGCAGCAACTCCGGGAACAAATGGTCACCGATATGGTGGATTCATCGGAACAGGTCTTGCGCGATCGCGTCATTTCCGAATTGGTGCAATACCTGGAAAACGAAGGCCAAGCCGACTGCATCGACTATCTTGTGCTGAAGTTGCAAGATCTATCCGCCCCCGAAATCGACGAGATCCTGGGGCTCACCCCACGCCAGCGCGACTATCTCCAACAGCGGTTCAAATATCACGTCGAAAAATTTGCCTTATCCTCCCAGAATTGGCGCTTAGTGCATCAATGGTTAGGCGCAGATGTGGATCAACACCTGGGCCTCTCCACCCCCCAATGGCAAGCATTCTTGGCCCAACTCACCCCCGAACAGCACGAAATTTTGCAACTCAAGCAAACTCCAGTCGAGGATCAAGCCATTGCCAAAACCTTGAAATTAACCCCCAAACAGTTACAAAAGCGCTGGACAAAGATTCTTGACCTGGCCCGCCATGTGCGGAACCAAGGTTAAAGAAACTCGTTGTGGCTAAGATTCACTTCGCGCACTAATCTTTTTGACAACCTATGCTGTTCACTCGGTATTTAGGGCACGCAGTTTATTGTGTGCCCTACTGAGCTTTAAAGCGTAATTCAATTTAACCTTGCAACTTAATAGATCTCCAGATATCTACCTGGTTACTCCACGGTGTTAATTCTGGCAGCATCGGCGTTTTCACGGTCGCTCTTACTGTTGAGCCTTTCTACACTAGAGGAAAGGGGCATCAAACAGCAGGCATAACGGTTGCGGCTGCAAGGGAGAATGGAACACAAAAATGTATTCTTTGAAGCACAAACGTTAAGTTTTCCGAATGATCAGACGCTTCGCTGACGCTCAATGTACATTAAGCGTAATCTGGCGATGCAAAGCTTGAATATAGCGATTAAAAACTCGAAGATTTGTTGTTTTTTGTGTCTGTTTAGCTGGGTGAGAATAGTCAATGCCATCTTTAACCAAAACTGAGTTAAATGTATCAATTCCTACCATCAACTCAGTGATGCCATTTATCAATCATGTCATTGGTGCTGCAATTTTTGATCCGAATGGGTTGCCGAAGGAATATTTTACAACCAGTGAAAACACAAATATGAGCTGGGTACAAACGATTTTTCAGGCTTTAGGCTTGCGATCGCTGTTGATGTCATCCCTCCAATTAGAAGGATTTCACCATGCTTCGATTCAGGCCGATGGCTACTGCGCGATCGTGGTGAAACAAAAGAGCTACTACACCGCATTGTTGCTGAAACACCAAAACGAAGCAGTGCCCGATGCCATGATTGAATGGGCTCAAACCTTTGAACCCAGCTTGTTACAAGAGGATCCCCGCTTCCACATTGCCTAAGGGGTATAACGCAGGCCAGGTCACGACGAGGGGCCGGGGGCGATCGCTGAGTTGAATCGCCAAGCCCTGTACTGTCCATCCAGTGTGCGATCGCGAGGCTACCATCATGCCCTACTGCTTAACGCACCACTGTTTAATGCACTACCGCTTTTTGACTAAGGCATACCAGCGGTAGACCAGCTTCTCCAACTCCACCCAAACAAACATCAGTAAGCTCAGCCCAATGCAAATGCCCAACTCGGTTAAATCCAGATAATGGGTGCCAAAAAAGGCTCGGAGCGCCGGGACGTAGATCAACATCAGTTGCAAAACCGTTGTCAGCACCACAGAGGCGAGCACATAGGGATTTGACCAAGGATTCATTTCCAGGGTTAGGCGATGGCTAGAGCGAATGGCCATTGCATGGCCCATTTGGGCAAGACACAAGGTTGTGAACACCATTGTTTTCCACCGTTGACCGTTGGGATCCATCGCAGTTGGATGAGCCGCCGTGTAGTCATAAGACCACATCATTAACCCGATCGCCAGAATGGCTAAAATCAACCCAATCCGCACCATGTAAGTGCCTAAACCACGGGCAAAGATACTTTCTTGCGGATCGTGGGGAGGCCGTTTCATCACGTTTGGATCCGCTGGTTCAACAGCCAACGCCAGAGCTGGCAACCCATCGGTAACAAGGTTCATCCACAAAATTTGTAGCGGTGTTAAGGGCACGCCCCCGGTCGCCAACAACAGCGGAGCCGCCGCGATCGTGATTAACTCGCCAATGTTGCTCCCCAGAATGTATTTGATGAAGCGCCGAATGTTGTTGTAAACGACTCGCCCTTCTTCCGTGGCCGCCACAATTGTGGCAAAGTTATCGTCGAGCAGCACCATATCGCTTGCGTCTTTGCTGACATCGGTGCCGGTAATGCCCATCGCAATCCCAATATCGGCCTGTTTCAAGGCGGGGGCATCGTTCACCCCATCCCCGGTCATCGCAACGATATGGTGTTTGCGCTGGAGGGCTTGGACAATCCGCAGCTTATGTTCAGGAGCCACACGAGCATAGACACTGACCGATTCCGCCAGATTGTCGAGTTCTTCCAGGCTCATTTTTTCGAGGTCGCGCCCTGTCAACACGCGATCGCCCGGTTGAGCAATGCCCAAATCTTCCGCCACCGCTTGGGCTGTGAGTTGGTGATCGCCCGTAATCATGACCGGACGAATCCCCGCCGTCCGACACCGCGCCACCGCTTCGCGCACTTCCGGACGAGGGGCATCTAACATCCCCACCAGCCCCAACCATACCAAGTCTTGCTCAGCGGCTTCTGCGTGGTCTTCCGTGGGCAAGGCGGCCAAAGGCCGACAGGCAAACCCCAGGACTCGTAAGCCCCGTTCCGCCATTTGGTCATTTTGGCTCAAAATATCTTGCCGTTGTTCTGCCGTCAGGCGCTGCACCCCCATCCCCACTTGCACTTGGGTGCAGCGTTCCAAAATCAATTCAGGCGAGCCTTTGGTAAACATCATGTAGCGGGCAGAACCCTCAATCTTCTCAACTGGCGGGGCGATCGCCTCCACCACCACACTCATCCGTTTCCGCTCCGATGAAAATGGAATTTCGCGCACTCGGGGCAATTTGCGATCGGACTGTTCTTTCTCAAAGCCCGCTTTGCCTCCCAGCGACAGCAAAGCTCCTTCCGTCGGGTCGCCCAAAATTTCCCACACACTCGCAGGCCGTTGCAAAATCGCATCGTTACAGACTACAGCCGCAGAGAGCAAATTCAACAGTTCCGGCTGCTCAGCAGGGATGATGGGTAACGCCGAGTCGGTGGGGCCGCCTGCTTCATTGACAGCGTAGAATTGCCCCACTGGATCGTAGCCTTCGCCAGTGACCCGCAAAGCCAGAGAGCAGGTATCCACCCGCTTAACCACCATCTTGTTTTGGGTCAGGGTGCCCGTCTTGTCGGAGCAAATAGTGGTGACTGAACCCAGCGTTTCGACGGCAGGCAATTTGCGAATCAAGGCATGGCGCTTGACCATACGCTGAGTGCCCAAGGCCAAGGTAACGGTAATGACCGCAGGTAAGCCTTCAGGGACGATCGCCACCGCCATGCTCAGCGACACTTCCAGCAAATCCTTCCAGGCATCTAAACCCAGGTAGAGAATACCGCCAAAAACCACGAGTGCCACCAGAGACATCGCCCCCAGGACAAGCACTTTGCTCAATTGCTGCATCCGCTGTTGCAGGGGAGTGGGTTCTGATTCGACGGACTGCAACATGGACGCAATCCGGCCCAACTCCGTTTTCATGCCCGTGTTGGTGACAATGGCAGTCGCCCGCCCCAAAACCACTTCCGTCCCCTGGAAAAGCAGGTTAATGCGATCGCCTAGAGGGGTATCTTCCGCCAATTCCACCCTGGCATCTTTGTGGACGGCGTGGGCTTCTCCGGTCAACGCCGCTTCCCGCACTTGCAAATTTGCCTCTTCCAAAATCCGCGCATCTGCCGGAATTTGCACCCCGGCTTCGACCAACATGATGTCACCCGGCACCAGGGTTTTAGCATCCACCTCGGCAGTTTGCCCATCCCGAATGACCCGCACCCGCGAAGAAGCCATTTTCTTGAGAGAAGCCAAATCTTTTTCAGCTTTACTTTCCTGGAAATAGCCCAAAAGCCCATTCAAAATCACAATGGCCAAAATTGCGATCGTGTCTTTGAAGGGCACTTCCCCCGGCTTGAGCGTGCCTGCCTGCATGTCTGAAAAATCTAAAAATCCAGAGACAATCGCCACAATAATCAGCAAAATCAGCATGATATTTGTGAACTGATCCAGCAGAATTTGCCAGGCGCTACGTCCTCCGGCATCCTCAATTTCATTCAGCCCAAAACGTTCTAGGTTCGCTTGAGCTTGAGCCGTGGTCAGCCCTACTTGGCGATCGCTGTCTAACGAAACTAAGACCTGACTGGAAGCTAATGAATGCCAAACAACAGGGGCTTGCGTATTTGGGGAAGTTGCAGGAAGCGTCATACAAAAGAGCCAGAAAGTGCTATAAAGCCAACAGTACTCAATATACTAAATAACAGTACTAAATAATAGTGCCTGGATTCTAGAAATTACGCCCTCAGGTTTATCGAAGTTTACATAAACGCCCATCAACCTCATGCACGCCTTCTTCTGGATGCCGACAACCCTGGTGGGACGGCAAGTTGAACTGAACCAGGTCAGCGACATTTTGAGCGCAGATGGTGACTTGTTATTAGCTGGAGTACCAGGAAGTGGCCGCCGCACCCTAGTGCGCTATGCGGCGCAGCGAGTCGGGGCAGTTGTTGTCGATATTGATTGCCTCAAAGCCACCGATCGCCAACGGTTTTTGCAATTGTTGGCCGAAGCAATTTTGACGACATTTCCGCCTGGGGTTGTGCAGGAAGTCCTCGAAAAAAGGGGACGGTCTGGCCCATTGCAACTGGCTGATGATCACACCCACCTATGCTGGCCTGCCACCCGCGATGCTTGGGCCGTGTTGCAAGGGTTACTAACCTTACCGCAAGCGATCGCCGAACATCTGGGGTGTCGCGTTGTTATCGTTTTTCAAAATTTTCCCCACATTCGCTCTTGGGATCGTTCACAAGAATGGGAGTGTTATCTACGGCAAGAAATTCAGCGCCAAAGCCAGGTCAGTTACGTGCTGATTGCGACCATTGCCGAAAGTTGGGTCAACCAAAGTGGAATGCACGCGATATGTTTAGGGCCAATCAAAGACGACGATTTACAGGCTTGGTTGCAGAGCATGGGCACGCAACAGGGCTGGCACTTTGAAGCCGCAGCCATGCAACTTTTTCTAGAGGCAGTTCAGGGGCATTTTGGCAACGCGATCGCCCTGCTGAAACGGATTCTGACCCAGCTTGAACCCACTGCTACCCCCGCCCAGACTATCCCCACCCCGCCCGCCGACCCGGCGCTGGTTATCCCAGGCACGCTCATCCACCACAGTGCGCTGGCCTTGCTAGACGATCTCTCCCATACCTTTGAGTCGCTGCTGTTACTGTTACCCGCCAGCCAAGTGCGCTTGCTCGAAAGCTTGGCCCTTGACCCCACCCCCAGTCCCCACTCCCGCGAATACGCTCAAAAACACCATCTCTCTAGAGGCGGCGGCCTCCAAGGGGCACTCGCTAGTCTGCAACAAAAGGGGCTAGTCTACGGCCCGGAACATGACTATCGCCTGACGCTACCGCTGTTGGCCTTATGGTTAAAGCAGCAGCTCGCGTGAGGTTAGTTGGGGGCGATCGCCAGGATTGAGTTCACCCTTCCTTGGAGCACCCCCTCGCCACAACCCAACTTATGCGTCAATAACGGCAATACACTCAATCTCGACCAACACATCCTTTGGCAATCGCGCCACTTCCACACAGGCCCGTGCTGGAGCGGTCTCTTCCGCAAAATGTTGGGCATACACGGCATTCATCGCGGCAAAGTCATTCATATCTTTGAGAAATACGCTGGTTTTCACCACCGATTCCAAGGTTGCCCCCGCCGCCGTCAAAATTGCGGTGAGGTTGGCGATCGCCTGCTGGGTCTGAGCGGCCACATCACCAGTCCCCACAATTTCACCCGAAACCGGATCGAGGGGAATTTGGCCGGCAACAAACACCATTTTTCCCGTAGCGGCGATCGCCTGATTGTAAGGCCCGACCGGAGCCGGAGCCTGATTCGTGTGGATCACTTCACGCATAACAACTCAATCTTTCCAATCTGTACAGCATTAATGGAGCCAAACTCGGAGCCAAACCCTTACCCCTGAACACGAGGGCGCAGGCCATAATTCCGATAGTGCAAATAATCGCGCAAAATGCGATCGTGATCAAAACAAAGATTGGCCGGCAGTTGCCACGGTTCAAACAGGGCCAAATGTTGAGCATCATCCCCCGCTTGGGGATTCCCCGTCGCCGTCGCCACAAACACCACACTGAGAGTATGCTGCCGTGGGTCGCGCTGGGGGTCAGAATACACCGACAGCAAATCCACCAATTCAACGACCAAGCCTGTTTCTTCCTGGGCCTCGCGCCGTGCGGCCACTTCCACTGCTTCACCATAATCAACAAACCCACCCGGCAAAGCCCAACCATAGGGCGGATTCAGCCGCTCAATTAAAAGAATTGGGCGGTGGGGGCGATCGATCAGCTCAATAATGATGTCTACCGTGGGGGCAGGATTGCGATAAGTTGCCATAGTTACAAGCGAGTTGGTGGTGTCAGGTTTGGGGTATTGGGCAGGCAGTTGCGCCGCTTCAGGCCAGGATGAATCGTGCCAGGGCGCGATCGCGCAACAAACGAACCATCCGCTAAATTATGTCTCTGGAGGATGCGTTGAGGGTGCAGATCCCATGATAGAGTCGAGGCATTTGCGGATTTTTAGTTGTTCATCCTCGCCATAGGTTTCCCATGCCATCGATCAGAGCCAGCGGTATTTTACTCCACCCCACATCGTTTCCCGGTCGGTTTGGCATTGGTGACTTAGGCGTTGAAGCCTATCGGTTTATCGATTTTTTGGTCGAAAGTGGGCAACAGTATTGGCAAGTCCTGCCCTTAGGCCCCACAGGCTATGGCAATTCGCCTTATATGTGCTACTCCGCTGTGGCGGGGAATCCGTTGTTAATTAGTCTGGAAATTCTGCGGGACGAGGGGTTTTTGGCCGATGAAGATTTGTGGCACGTCCCAGAAATGCCCAGCGATCGCGTGGACTACGACAAAGTCAGCGCCTACAAATTGCCCTTCCTGCAAAAAGCTTGTGATAACTTCAAGGCCAATGCTTCGGATGTCCAACGGACTCGCTTCGCCGGGTTCTGTGAAAGCAAAGCCTACTGGCTAGATGACTATGCCATGTTCATGGCGCTGAAAGAGGCAAATGCACAAAAAAGCTGGTATCAGTGGGAGCCAGAATTAGTCGAGCGATCGCCCGCAGCCCTGGATCAATGGGGTCGTCGCCTCAATACGGAAATTGTCTTCCATAAATTCTTGCAGTTTGCCTTTTTCTCCCAATGGTCTAACATCAAACACTACGCCAATGAACGGGCGATCGAAATTATTGGGGATATTCCCATTTACGTCGCCCACGATAGCGCCGATGTGTGGGCCAACCCCCAAAACTTTTGCCTCGATCCCGACACCCATGAACCCGCTTTGATGGCAGGCGTTCCCCCCGATTATTTCAGCGCCACCGGCCAACTCTGGGGCAACCCCGTCTACAACTGGGAATACCTCGAAAGCACCAACTTCAAATGGTGGATTCAGCGGTTTGAAGCCATGCTGGATTATGTAGACCTCATCCGCATTGACCACTTCCGGGGGTTTGAAGCTTTTTGGGCCGTTGAACTTGACCCCGATATCGAGCCGGAAAAGCGCACCGCCGAAAATGGAGAATGGATCAAAGCGCCGGGTAAGGAATTTTTTGAAACCTTGCGAACAGAATTGGGCAAACTCCCCATTCTGGCAGAAGATTTGGGTGTCATCACCCCCGAAGTCGAAGAACTGCGGGATGAATATGAGTTTCCGGGCATGAAAGTGCTGCAATTTGCGTTTGGCTCGGATCCTGGCAATCCCTTCCTTCCCTTCAACTTTCCTCGCAACTGCGTGGTCTACACGGGCACCCACGACAATGACACAACCGTTGGTTGGTTCAACAGCCGCGAACAATGGGAACTTGATGCCATTCGCCGTTATTTTGGGCAGCTCAGTGATGAGGGCATTCAGTGGGATCTCATTCGGTTGGCATTCAGTTCTGTGGCTAATCTGGCCATTTTGCCCTTGCAAGATCCCCTCGGTCTCGACACCAAAGCCCGCATGAACTTTCCTGGCAAACCGGATGGCAATTGGGAATGGCGCTATTGGGGCGGGGCGCTAACTCCAGAGTTGGCTGGCAAGTTGAAGTCGATGGTGCACACGTTTGGGCGATCGCCCCAGCCCAAAGAATCCTAACGGCAGCAGGTACCCCGCCGAGGGACGGCTAATTCACCCGCGATCGGACGGTTTTCCCCTCCGGGGGAGCGCCCGCCGCACCTGAAGATACTGAGTGTTCCACACTCACACAAAACAGTATCTTCAGGACTCGGCCATGAATAATAAAGGAGTTTCCTATTTACTTTGGTTGTCCATCTTTGTTGGCATCGGCGGGATTCATCGCTTTTACAACGGCAAGATGGTCACCGGGTTCATTTGGCTGCTCACAGGCGGCCTCTTTGGCATTGGGCAACTCATCGACCTTTTTCTAATTCCGGATATGGTCGATGCTCACAATCTGCGACAAACGGCACGGCTGGGGGGTTCTCCCTACGGAATGGCTCAACCAGCCATTTCGAGATTAGTTGATTCACCCCAATCCCGCGCAGAGCAACTGCGCCAGAAGGTGTTAAAAGCAGCCCAGAAACGGGGCGGCAAAATTTCGGTAACGCAAGCCGTGGCAGATACGGGAGCCGATTTTAGCGAAGTAGAATTGGCCCTAATGGGCATGGCAAAAAAGGGGCACGCGGATATCCAAAATGATCCCCGCTCAGGTGCAGTTGTGTATTCGTTTCCTGAGTTGTAATTGGGCTGTTCCACGGTGTGGCTTCGCCAGTCGGAGCAGGCCGCCACACTCCACCGACTCAAAACAAAAGCCCCTCCATTGAGTTAGAGGGGCTAAGTGAGTCAGATTTAGTCAGCAAAGGCTCAGCATAATGCGAGCAACTTAGGGTTACTTAACGTGGCCCAGGTAAGACCCGTCAGCAACACTCGGCAGACGCTTGTACGGAACAACATCATCACCAAAGTAGCGCTGATATTCCGCACTGTTAACCATCGTGTCAACCGCTACGGCCAAGCCTTGGTTCAGCAGCAGTTGCTCATATTCACGGAGTTCAGCTTGGGTCGCAGGAGTACGGCCTAACAAGTGCCGGAATAAGAATTCGGCAACTTTCAACATAGGATAGGGACTCACAAAGCGATCGCGGTAGGCCGGTGAACTAGCCACCGCTGCAACAAACTCCCGCACTGAAATCAGCCCAGCTTCCAACTGCTGCTCCAGCGCCGCTTGGCGAAACTCAGCCGGCACTTGGCCTTCTGGCAAAGCCATCACATGCAGATAAACGGCTTGCACCAAAGCGTCAACCTCAGCAGAGTTTGCCCCCGCAACCAACCGATAGATCCGGGAAGTCTGGCTCCGCAACACTACTGGTTCAGCCGCTGGCTTTACAGCCGATCGCCCCAACCCAACGTATTCGGGCTCAGTGCTGCTGGTGAACGAGCTACTCAGTTTGGACTTCACAGGTTCAAAGCTAGGCACCACCAAATCTTTGTTTTGTTTGGTGAGCGTGTTGTAAAGCCGCTGCGTGTTGGGATAGTTAGCGGCAGGCAACGTGAGGTAGCGGTTGTAAGGCACTGTGTCTTCCCCAAATGCCTCTGCATATTCCATCGTGCTCAACATCGCACTGACAAAGCCTTTCAACCCTTGAGTCGCCAAAATTTGGTTATATTTCCGAATTTCAGCTTGATCCAGGGGTGCCCGTCCGAGGAAATGCTTGGTGCCCAGTTCGATGACCTTCGTGTTGGGGTAGGGGGTATAAAACTCGCGGGTATACAGCCGCGAAGTCCCTAATCCGGCGATGAATTCTTTGACTGTAATATCGCCGTTGCTGAGTTTGGTTTCCAACACGGTGAACTCGTTCTTAACGATGTAGGGATCAATATCCCGCTCGAAGACTTGGCGATAAGCTGCTCCAATTACCAGCTTCAGTGCAGGTTTATCGACGACAGTGGTGAGCTTGAAGACTTTGGTTTGCTCCCGCTTTTTACTAACCCCTTGGTTAATTCTAGATTCAATATCGGGTTCAGTCCGCAACCCGGATACCGTACCCAGTTCAATGAAGCGAGGCGTTTCTTGGATCGTAACTTTACCGCCGCGATCGCCAATCGAACCAATCCGCATGGTACGCATCGACGCCCCGGCAGGCGTCAAGTAACGCTCGTAAGGAACGGTGTCTTCCCCAAAGGCTTCCGAATATTCTGTGCTGTCGATAATCGCATCAATCAAGGCATAGAACCCTTGCTTCGCACAAATATCGAAGTACTTATTCGTTTCCTGACGACCATAGGTAGGCCGCCCCAACAACCGCCGATGAATGTATTCAACCGCTTTCATGACATAGAGCGGCGTCCAATACATACTGCGGAAGGTATTCGACTTCGCCAAACGGCGCACAAACTCCCGCAGGGTAATTTCCCCGTTTTCGAGCTTGATTTCGTCCACTTTTAGCCGCTGGCCATCGTAGACATCCCGCCCAAAGACTTGGAGATAAGCCGCCCGGATAACCGCCTGCGCCGAACTCTCGGAGAACTTGATGCTAATCCCTTTGGAGCCACCCCCCGATCGCGCAAAGGTGCCAGTATAGCTGGGCGTTTGGTCAAACTTGAACACCTTTGGCCCCAAGGAACCCGGTGCAGTTCCCCGTGCCCCAGGGTTGCTCAACTGGTTGTTGATGCCAGGGCCACGGTTGATCAAAATCCGGCGGGTATCTTTCCCAAACGGAGCCGGGCTGGCAGAAGGTGTCCGGGTTTCTTTCGGGAAAATTGCCCCAAATTGAATTTCCAACGGATCGTTCCCAGAACCATACACATGCTGGTCAGGTAAGGGGCGATCGTAGGAGGCAAAGGTTGTCAAAAACTGAGGAATCTTGCGGAACGGCGCACTGTAGCGGAACAGATCCTGCTGTGGCCCCCAGTTACGACACTCTTGCGCTTCTTGACCTAACCCACGGATGTAAGGAACCGTTTCTTCGCCAAAGTAATCGGCGTATTCTTTGGAGTCAACCAGCGCATCCACCAACGCCGGCAAACCACCTTTAGAAACGATACTGAAGTACTTTTGCACTTCTTCCCGCGAGCTGGGGCCACGACCGAGAATATGCCGGAAAG
>ERZ1066134.55-NODE-55-length-119994-cov-33.295759_pt1 | contig 119994 bp, 120 predicted proteins | sample MGYA00382781_ERZ1066134 | MGnify/ENA primary metagenome ERZ1066134 (study PRJEB33369, sample SAMEA5778364) | biofilm metagenome | biome: Industrial cooling water; feature: Water cooling tower basin; material: Biofilm | place: United Arab Emirates | collected... | reverse complement strand
AAGAGTCCGCTCTTGATCTCAACCCGATCCCCAACCGTGCGTCCTAACTCCACATCCACCGGCTCAAAGCTCTGCCCATTCTGAACATAGACTCGCTGCCGACCGTTGGCTTCCACCAGAGCTGACGCAGGAACGGACAGGGTGGTTGCAGTCTGATCAGTCAATAGCTCCAGAGTGGCAAACATGCCTGGCTTTAGCACTCCACTAGGATTGACCAATTCGGCTTTAACTGGAACGATCCGGGTTTCCCCTTCGACTACGGAACCAATGACGGTAATTCGGCCAGAGAACGTCCGGTTGGGTAGTCCGGCCACGGTCACCCGCGCCGGCTGCCCTTTGGCGATCTGATTCAGGTCTTTTTCATAAATATTGGCAGTGGCAAGAACAATCCGATTATCGACGAGCGTCATCAGCTTTGCCCCCGCATCCTGGGCGGATTGTCCCAGGGTCACTTCCCGGTCAGCAACCATCCCGGAAATGGGGGCAACAATCGTAATGGTGCCGTCCGGGTTAGGGCTGGCCCCCAATTGTCGCAGTCTAGACTGGTAGGTGGCACTACTGAGATCGACACGGGATTGGGCCACTGCTACCTGGGAGCGTGCTCGCTTAAGTTGCGCTGTTGCTTCAGCAACCTGCAATCGACTGGTAGCCTTTGTCAACCCTGCCTTGGCTTCTGCCAGCTGAGTTTGCGACTCCAGCACCTGCCGCCGGGGAATCGCCCCCTGTTCTAATAACTCTTTGTCCCGGTCGTAGCGTTCCTGAGCAAAATTCAGAGCAATTCTGGCTTGCTGAATATCTGCCGCTGCTACTTGCTGTTGCTTTTGATAATTCTCCAGAGCAAGTTGCAGATCCGCCTGAGCCTGTCGTACATCAGCTTCTCCCTCTGCTCGCTTCTCTAAAGCACTGACGCGCAACTCTGCCAGATCCGGGCTGGATAGGAGAGCCACGGGCTGTCCGGCTCTAACGGGATCGCCCGGCTGGACGAATAGGCGAATCACGGTGCCGCCCACTGGGTTGGTTACTTCCACCTGTTTATTGGGCAGAGCTTCAATCTGTCCGGTAGCTCGAATGCCGATCGCTAACTGTTGACGGGTTACCGCTTGGACTTTCAGTCCCATCCGGCGGGCTGTTGTGGCATCTACCTGGATCGCACCCGCACTTTGAGCCGCCTGGCTGCCTTGAAATTCGTCCCCATGCCCACCGTGGGCTGACACCCTAACCGGAATCGTCAATAGCAGGAGGGTTAGCAGGATTCTAGAGAAGGAGTGGATCGCAGGGGGAAGCTGAGCGGACCAGAGGATGGAAAGCATCGGGAGGTTCCTTTAAGCTGCACTGAACGATCAGTCTGACATGCATAAATGAAATGAACGTGAAATCAGGTTCAGTTTTACCTGACTACTGATACCAGGCTCGTCGCCATTGTTGCATCTGCTGAATCTCCGTTTGCTGGGAACTCAAAATCGCTTCTGCCAAATTCCTGATGTCGGAGCGTTTTGATTTCTTGAGAGCATCTCGTGCCATTACGACGGCCCCTTCGTGGTGGGGGATCATTGCATTGATGAACCGCAGGTCATAATTAGCATCCGCAGGACCCAGATTCAGACTCATCATCATGGCTTGCCTTTGCTGAGGAGACATGGCCATCATGTGATTCATGTCAGCGTGCCAGGCCATCGGGGTACTGGTTGCCTGGGGATACCAGGTTCGTCGCCATTGCTGCATCTCAGATATTTCTTTATCTTGAGCTTTAACAATGCTGGTAGCCAGTTTCAGGATTTCAGGACGTTTTGATTTTTTGAGGGCATCTTGTGCCATCACGACGGCCCCTTCGTGGTGAGGGATCATTGCATCAATGAACCGCAGGTCATAATTAGCATCCGCAGGACCCAGATCCATGCCGTGATCCATCTTACCCATACTACTATGATCCATAGGCTGCATTGAACTTGTAGGAGTAGCAGGAATTGGGACTTGAACCTGATTCTGAGCACTGCTTGCACAGGCATTGAGGAGGCTGCCCATTGCAATCATTACTGTAACGGCGATCGCTTCCACCCCTGGATTTTGAGATTGAACCCTTCTCATTCCGAATTAACTCCTTACGTATTTGAAACAAAGGTGACACCGTTCTGATGAACTGGCGAATCGGTTGTCTAAGTTAAAAAGCCGAGCTGTATGAGTTTCAACCGTCTCCAGCCCAAAGCTAATTGTGCAGCAGGAAAATGAAACCAAGATGAAATCAAGACTGGTGCGAACTATTCCCAGTCCTGCTTCAACTGAGCCAAAGCCAACTGCAATTGCGAACTGGCATCTACTCAGGGACTTGCAGAGATGGACATAGAAGGTTTTCTGGCTATCGGTGTGATGTTCCAGCCTGATCGACAACTCATAGCCATCCGACAAGCACCACTCTACTGGCAAAGGCAGCCAGGGCAGGTGTCCCTGGGGGGCAACGATATCAATTCCGGCATAGAGCCGTGGATTTCCGGTAATGGCATGTAGCCGCCAGGCACACTGGGAGGTAACTGGGGCGAAAATTGACAGCGGAAACCTTAAAAGCTTGCATGATTTGACAGGAGCATGCGAAGAGTATTCCATAGACCAGATGCAGAAATTAGCTGAGGGAGGATGTCATCCCTCAACTGAACGCACAAAACATGGGAGAGCAACAGTGGCAGTGGCAGACCTCAAGAATCAAAGGTATGAACCCACGGGGCTAACCCCGGCAGTTAGTCCGCCCCAAGGGGCGGGGAATGAACTCAAACAGATTCAACCTATCGCCCGTTCTCTAAAACAGGTTGTTCTCTGGATTGGTGCCAATTCAGGGGGAGTGAGTAAGACGACCCTCGCCATTCACCTGGCCTACGAAATGGCCCAACACGGGGCTAACGTGGCTATTCTCGACCTGGACACCAATGTCAGCATGTCTCAATTCACTGGCTTAAGCAAAGCTCCTGTGGCAGGAGATACGCTAGCCTATGTACTTTCCGAACATTTTGAAGGGGATTGGCCTCTTGCCAGTCCAGATTGGGGTTCCCTGCCCGGAACAATAGAGATTTGCCGCGGCGGCCCGGTCATGGCAGAAGCCGCAACTGAACTGGCAAGTCGGAAGCGGCGAGAGTACCTGCTAAGCGATCGCTTGAATGATTATCCACTGCCCCATGATCTGGTGATCCTCGATTGTCCTGCAACCCTAAGTCACCTCAGTGATATCGCCCTAGTGTCGGCCACTCACTTGCTCATTCCGCTGGAACCCACACCCAAGAGTTTGTCAGGTTGTGATGTGCTGCTCAAGTGGTATCGGGTCAATTGCCGAGCCCTGCGCTTAAACCCTGAACCTAAAATCCTGGGAGTTATCCCTGTGCGATATGATGCAAGTTCGGCAACCCAGCGGGACTACAATGCCAGACTGCCCATTTTATTAGGGGAGTTAGGGATTCACTGTTTCCCCCCTGTCCGATTTAGCCAGGAATTTATCAACACCAGCGCCCGAGGATTGCCCCTGCAACTCCACCGACCGAGTCATAAAGCTTGCGCTGATTTTATACCCCTCTCGGAATCGTTGGCCGCGTTACTAGAAGGAGAATCCAATGGGTAAGGCAAAGATGCCGGATTATTTCTCGTTGGCTTCCGGGGAACTGGAACTGGAGCAGGCGAGAGATCGGATAGCCCAACTGGAAGCCCTGAATCGCCAGTTAGAAGCCCAATTAGAGCCCGCGGTTGAAGGAGACGGGGATGACGTTGCCATCATTCCGATTCATTTGATTGATCGCAATCCTGAGCAGGTGCGACGCTATTTTGATCCCCATGAGCAAGAAAAATTGACCCAATCCATGCGCTCCTACGGTTTCTGGGGACGGCTGCTGGTTCGTCGCCGGGGAGATCGCTTTGAATTAATAGCCGGTGAACGACGATTACGCTCAGCGATTGCTGCGGAACTAAAGGAGGTCAAAGTCGATATTCTTGATATCGGTGAGGATGAGGCACTGGCACTATCATTGATTGAAAATCTCAACCGAGTTGACCTCAATCCGGTTGAAGAAACCGAAGGCATGCTGAGGTTATTGACTGCTCGCTTGGGAGGTGACCTCGAAGCGACGAAGGCTTTGCTCTACAAGATGAAGAATCACATGGAGCGATCTACAGCGGTAACTCCTACTGAAACAAAGCATTTTGCTGTCATTCAACAAACCTTTGCAACAGTAGGGAGAATTAACTGGCAAACCTTTATGTCCTCCCGAATCCGTCTGCTTAATCTACCTCATGAAATCTTAGATGCTCTCCAACAAGGGAAGATCGAATACTCAAAGGCAATTGAGATCTCTCGTGTCAAACTGGCTGCTGCTCGAAGAGCCCTACTGCAAGAATCGATCACAGAGGATCTATCCGTTGCTGAAATTCGGGAGCGGGTCAGAGGACTACGACCCGACAGGCCCCCTTCCCTCCGAGATGAGCTGAAGTCGGTGATCAAGGTGTTTCCCAAAGACTTTACCGATCGTCGAAAAGCGAAGCGGGCAGAAAAACTGATCACTGAATTGCGCCAATTACTAAGTGAGGGATGACGTCCTCCCTCAACAGGGGTTGTTGAGCATAGAGGGAGTTTTCAGGCTATCGCCTGGGTAGCGGTGACGTTGTCAGAGGAACCCCCAATGCTAACCCTCGTCTCCCCAATTAATCAGGACGAGCAACCGGTGCCTAAAGCCCCTGGGCAATGGACGCTGGCTCAAATCCAGCAGGCCATCAGCCGAGAACTCCCGCAAAGCCTGCTACACACCCGCAAACAGGGCGGGCAGACCCTGACCTATATCCCCTGGTTCGTTGCCAACCGGATTCTGGATAAGTACGCACCAGGCTGGACCTGGCAAATTACTCAGATGTTGACCACGGGCGATCGCCTGTTTGTCACCGGACGGCTGACGATTCCCACAGCTGACGGCATGGTCTACCGGGAAGCCACAGGTACGGAATTGCTGAAGGAGCAGAAAGACGTCTGGGTCGGCGATAAAGCCAACCGCCAGCTCCTCAAAGATGATGACACCCTAAAGTGTGATGTTATCAAGGGGGAGTAGCCCCTCACCCCGATCAGGAAACTGATCTGTAATGTCTGGCAACGAAATCAGCAGGGAAAGTAGAGAACCCGAAGGCATAGGTTCAATGATCAACCGCTGACCCTCTTTGCGTAACAAAACTTCTGTACCCGGTAGAGCAAATTCATGGGGAACCGTTAGGACTTGATCTTATCCACTAATTGATAGGGAAACCTGACGTGAGTTTTGCAGGCTCTCCCGGATCTGAGGTGATAAAACAAGCCTATGAATCCTGACTGCCAAGAGTTCCAAGCGATCAAGGCTGTTGAATTTTGTATCCTGAGACACGTTGACACCATAAACCCAGGAGAGCCGTTTTGCATAAGTGCCCTCTTGATTCCTTAAAGCCTCAGGATATCCCTGATAATTTATCTCTACATCGGTATCCGTACTCGTCAATACCCCACCCGGTCTCGGTTAGCTATCGTGCGTCACCGGGTTCGGGCCTCCGCAACGACCGTTTCAAGCGAACAACGATCGCATTGACAGCTAGAATCATGAGATGCTTTGCTAGCGAGATTGACTGATTCTGCTCCCACATAGAGTAACGCTAGAAGGCTTTGGTGAAGGAGTTGACGACGATTCATGTTACTACCTCAGAAGATAAACTAATTTTCCTGTAAAGAAGGATCTCCTGTCAGATCTCGCTTGGGACGGGGAGGGCTTGGTGTTATTTGCAAATCCTCAAAATCAAGCTCAATCCCCGCTCGTTTTAGAGCCGCAACCATCTCAGGCGGTATGGCAATCTCATCTATGTTCGGTGGTGAAACTCCGGGTTCATCGGGACTTCTCAATTCAGATACATACCGCCGTTTAAATTGCTCCAATCCCCCATACATCTGGATCATGATGGCTAGACGTTGATCCCACAGTTGCTCAGCTACCTCCTGAGGCATATAGCTCGCTAAATTGTCATTATTCTTCTTAAACATCTCCTCATCGGTAATCACAATTTGACAGGCATTGGAGCTTTCTAAAACAACCCTCTGCTCATAGCCAAGATTTCCGTAGGTATCCTCAAGTAAGGGAACCCGACCAGAACCAATCCACCAGTAGCGTTGTACCCCCATTTCTACTTGCCCCCAGACGGTCCGATACTGTAAATCTGAGGGTAAACAGGGCTTCAGACTTTCTGGCAATTCTGCATTTTGTGCGTGGACGGCAACGGTTATCAAGGCAATGCAAACCGCCGTAAGCAATAGTCCTATTGGCTTGGCAATGCTACGGATTCTCTTCAGCAATCCCATTGATCCCTCCTTCTGTAGAAGCTATCCATTACCGCAATACCCTCGATAGGGAGGCAGGTTACAGGGGTCAGTCGTCCCCCGTCCTAGTCCGTTGTGATGCCATTCAAAATGCAGGTGAGGTCCGGTCACTCTACCTGTTGCTCCCTGGCGAGCCAGGCGTTGTCCTCCCCGTACTTCTTCTCCCTGGCGAACAGCAAATGTACCGGGATGGAGGTGAGCATAGAGCGTTCCGCCTCTTGGATGCTGAATCTCAACGGTATACCCGTAACCGCCTATCACTCCTGTGGTCACCACTCGGCCACAGTTTCCTGCGAGGATAAAAGCACCTGGCGCACCTCCCAGGGCTTCATCAATCCCGGCATGGAAGCGTTGTTCCCCAGAGATTGGATGTCGCCGCCAACCGTAGCGACTGGTGATGAATCCTCCTGGTAACGGGTCACGCCAGGGTTCTAATCTGTCACAAGTGCCGCTCAATGGTGGCTCTAGCTCCGGTAATGGATCAGGTTCAGGATCAAGCTGGGGATCAGTCCCTGGTAGCTCAATTCCGGCAGGTGGGGCAGACAGTGAAGCCAGGACAATGCCTTTCTCACGGGTTTCCCCGGCTGGAAAGGGGCCCAAAAAGTGAGGAGTCGCCCAGGTTTCACCCCACACTGTTTTTACCCGGATCTGCATGTACCAGGCAAAGGTTGCTGACCCGGTGGCTTCGTCTACGGTCTCCACCACCAACTTAAACGGCACTGTGGCAGGCCAGGGCTTAATCCCCGTGGGTTCCATTCCATCGTTCACCATCCGCAGCGGTCCTTTTCCACCAGGGACGGGTTGGCTTGGTCCTGCGATCCACTGTTGTCCGCGTAGGGGTCCTTCGCCTTCCGGCTCCGTCAGCTCAATGTGAGGGCAGGGAGTCTGACAGGGAAGAGCCGCAAACACATCGCCAGCAGTCCCTCCAGTTATTGTCCGCGTTTTACCCGATTCCTTTGGGCCCCACATTAGATCTGCCTTTCCCATCACGGGCAAAGCCGACATCAACCAGTCAGGCAGAAACTGATTGAGGGGGAGCTGGGGGAGTCCCGGAATGGTGTCTAGCACCACCTGTCCCGACCCAGCAAAGGTTTGCAAGGGAGCATCGGTCAGTCCGGGAATGGAGTTAAGAGCGTAGTTCGTCAGTTGCAAGTGCCCTAATGGCAGGTTACCAAGCGCGGGAAACTGATCAACCAACTGGGCGATCGCCATTGCGGAAATGTCCCCCAGGGGTTCCTGCATATTGCCACTTACCAGGGCACCCAGGACCAGATCCCGAATCGGCTCAACTGACCCAACCGTTAAACTTCCTAGGTCGGGTATTGCCTGTACCAGACTCGCAGGAGTTTGCCACGGGATCAGCCCAAAACTATCCAATGTCAACAACTCCAATGCCGTACCGCTGCCACTGGCAATCTGGTTCAGAGAAAGCTGACCGAGGCTTGTAAATTGGGATACATCCCCCAGCATGATCAAGCTTTCGGGTCGCATCCCCACTCTCCAGACACGGGAAGGGTCGTAGCCAATTGCCTGCAGAACTTCGGGGTCAGTGAGCAGGAATTCTCCATCCCCCAGGATGGGAGGTAACATCGAAAAGGTAATCCTGCCCCAGTCTGGGATTTGCACCTGTTGACCCTCAATGCTACGAACAACCGTTGGTAGTCCATTGGAGGAAGGCAGGGCAACGGCAGGTGGCATCCAGAGAAGAGAAACCCCCAGCCAGCACAAAGCAACGACCACGGTTAACCAACGGCGCATTCTACCCTCCCCCCCAGGTATACAACTGTTGCAACACCGATGCGGGTAGACCCACCTGCCGAGCTGCCGCCACCAGGGATTGACTCTGCCCCCGCCGTAACACAGCGATCGCCGACTGCACCCTGGCATAGGTACTGGAGAATCGCCCAATCTGCCGCTTGGCGATGGCGACGGGTAGCCCCCGGCTGAGGGTATTGGCGAGGTCAACGGGTGAATCGGTGGGGGCGGGAGTGCGAAGAGCAGTGTGGGGCATCTCTTTTGAAGACGGTTCAGGCGGAAGCCCCGGCTGCGATCGCGGTTGAGGATCTGGCGGGCTTGAGAAGGGTGGCAGTGTTGCTGTAGTTTGCGATCGCCTTGGCTGCTGCCGGTGTCTGTGTCGCTCTGGGGGAGGTTCTTTAGACGGTTTCGGAAGGGATTGTGCTAACTGGGGCTGTGAAGAGGGAGCAGGAACTGGGTTCTGTGGTTGACGGGCAGGCCCTTGTATCGCTGCCGGTAAGGAAATTGATGGAGCGGACACAGGAGTCTTGCTGGGCTTTAAACCCTCTGTATTCCTTACTAGTGTTGGTGCCGCGACATGGCTAAAGCTCCGAACCGAAGCCGGGGTTGAAGGGAGCGGCTTTGAGACCACGGAGTTTGACCGCACGGGTGGGGGCAAGGGGCGAATCGAAGGTTCCTCACCGATGTGGAGGGCGGTGTACTCTGGCGGTCTACTGCTCGGCACCAACCGAAACTGGTAGAAGTTTGTGCCTCTGGCACTCCGGGTTACTACCTGAAGGAGGCTACTCCCATCTGGACTGGGCAATTGACCGGGAAAGGATAGGGGACGGATGCGCCGTAAAAACAACACCTGCACCATGCCCTGACCACAGTTCTGCTCACCCCCCTGACAAAGGGGGCCATCTGCCGAAACCACAATGTCCCGTTGGGGCGAGAGTTGGACGTGCTGAATGTGTTCTCCCGACTCCAGAAAGGAGAGCGCAACTCCCACAGCTGTAACCTTCACCGTGAAGCCGCGGCGGGCAAACTCCCGGCTAATCGTCCGCGACCCGATCGCCTCCGCAGGCTCAAGAAATGCCACTTCAGCCGTGCACGTAATGACCAGAGCCGTTGTTAGACCCAAACAGACCCAATGCTTCATGATCATCCCCTTTACAGTGCCACCGTTTGGGTAACCATCAGCATCACAGGTGTACCCACCCCCACATAAAAATAGGGAGTATGCTGACGACGCTGCTGAGTTCGGCCTTCTAACCGATTAACGAATGTTTCCGTTGCGCCCTGGGCAAACCCCATACCCATGCTGGTGTTGTTATTCGTTGTGGTCGTCTGGCTGAACGTCCCATTGGTGAAACTCGTCTGCGTACGCGGCTGGTTCATCAGCTGGGCAGCGGTAGACACTCCTGAAAGCGTTGCACCAAAGAGATCCGTTGCCAGGGAAGGACCTCCCTGCTGCCGCACTTTTGCTTTGATGAAGCTGCCATTGGCCGCCACGACCTGAATTCCCGCTGGCAGGGAACGGTCTTGTCCGTTGAGGGTTGCCCCCACGGCTCGGAAGCGAATCAATCCTGCCTGGGAGATCTCCTCTGGTTGAATTCGAACGATCGTTCCCTCAGGGAGAGCACTGCCAAGTTCCTCCCGTAGCTCTACTAGAAAGGTATGACTATTGATTTTAATGTCATCACTCCAGACAACGGGGGAGATTAATCGGGCACGGGCGGTTGTTCCAGGGGGAATGGATTGCCCAGGACGAACGTGCGTGGAATCGACCAGCAGTGGGGAACTTCCCCGGTCTAAGTTCGTGGAAGGGTATGGGCTTGTTGGGGCAGAGGTAAGAGTTTGAGAATCCCTGATTTCCTGACGGTTCCAGGATTGTCGAGTTGTTGATGGGGCAGGGGGCGACGCAAAAGCGGGGACCGTTGTGGATGCTCTCATACTGCCGTTCCCGCCACTAAAGCTTCCTAAACGGGAGAGCCGTTCCCAGGCGTGATAAGGATCTTCAGGTGGGGTTACAGCTCTTACTGGTACAGGAGGGATTGTCGCAGAGACGGAACGGCTAGCGGTGTAAACCGGAGGCGGAGGGGGAGGCATGCGCACAATCCGAGTAGGTGGCGTTGGCTGGGGAGCTCTTCGTAGGGCAACCGTTGGCTGGGGAGCGGGTGCAACAGGCTGGATCTCCTGTTTCTGGGTAGCTAATTGGGCTTGAAGCTGATCGTTCTCCTGTTGCGCCTGCCGCAGGGATTCTTCCAGAGCCTTTGACGCCGGTGAGGTATCGGAACCTGCCACTTGGCGACGGCGATCGCTGCCACCACTAAACAAACTGCCAATGAACAGGGAAACTAAACCAAAGGCTCCTCCAACCACAAGCACCTTGGTGAAAGTCCTGGCGTAGAAAGGTTTCACGCGGCTATAGTTCTCCGGGTTCAGTTTCTCCGTGGCACTCAGCAGGGGAGGGAGGGGCGTGTCCTGATCACTGAAGCCCAGTAGGGTATCGATCTCTTTGGGGTCCATTCTCATCCCTCCTCATTCACTAGTAATCTGGCTGATCGCCAGTCCCTGTTGTTGCAGGGCATAAATTTGCTGCTCTAGGGGAGAAGCGTTATCTGCCAGGGGATGACGGATTGGGGTAACCGCCATCACCCGGAGCGTCTGATTAAACGATTCGTTCGCCACATGCTCCTCACCCCGAAAGTGCAGGCGCGAGGCAACCACCTTCACATCCCACACTCCTGGTTTCACTGGCTGGGGACGGGATTGGTGCAGAATCCGCAGCACGACGGCTCCCTCCTGACGCAAGTAGTTCTCCAGGCGGAATTGCCCCCGTTGCCCATATTTCTGGATCGTGGCATCGAGATACGCTTCCCGAAATCCTGGCAGCAAGGCCCAGGAACCCGCCATCAAAGGCGTGGGAACCCGCCGTCCCCCATGCACTTCCCCAATGTCAGGTTGACCATTGGCAAGCGTGCCCGGCCAGTTATGCGACAAAAGCAACCAGTTCTGGACAAAGTGATGTAGGGTTGCCTCCGTCCGCATCGTCTCTCCCACCCCTCTGCCCGCCACCACCTGGCCGTCCACAAGCTGGATGTAGGCATAACGGTCTCGACCGGCACTGCCCAGCGTAAACAGCAGGAGCACCCCCATCAGGAACAGCCCCAGAAGACTCAGCCCAAAGTTAGTCAGCAAAAAGAGGGGCAGAAAGTGGTTGCCCCGAAAGGGTTCCGGCAAAGGATGAGGGCGTTTACCTTGACCATCAGGGGAGGCAGCTCTACCGCCACGAATCAGTGAAAGGGGCATAGCAGGAGATTCCTAACGATGTTTATCAAAACTGCGAGAGACGGCATAGCCAATCGCCCCAAAACCGGCTGAGACGATACTGGCAACTCCGGAAATGACAGCAGCATTACTTCTAGCAAAGGCACGGGCTGCGGCCAGTCCTCCAGCCGTAACCAGAACAGAGGAGATGATCGGAGCAAAGACTGCCAGGGCAAGGGGAAAGCGTAAATCGGAAGCCAGGAACGTCGGGTTCTGGCTCAGCAGCACCGCCACCACTCCGACAATCAGGACGTACATGATCTGCATCAATCCAATGGACATGAACGTGATCAGCCAACTGATTGCCATATTCAGTTGCCCCGGCACGAGCGCAAGGGCAGCAAAAAGAGGGGCGGATAACCCCGATAGCCACAACGCCATTTCCAACAAATTGATATAGATCCACTGAACCTTGTTCAGCAGGGGACCCAGGGCGGCAGAGATCCCCAGTCCCACCAGAAAGTCGCTTAGAAAATTCTGGACAAAGAGAGGATCGGGAATTTCCCCCGATGTAAAGCGTTCAACCTCCGTTTGCAGCGATTGAACAATGGAATTAATCGTGCGATCGAGGAACCGAGTAAAAAAGGCACAGGCAAACCCCAGGGGGCCACACACTGCCTGTTCCTGCTCTTCCCGGATCTCCGTTGCCACCCGCTCTAGACTGCGCAGACAATCCAGAAAAGCATAGGCCTGCTCCTGCTCACGGGTAAGGATACTGCGGTCCGCTGGAGGCGTGGGAGAAGGTAACACCACTCCTGGCCGGGGCATCTGGGCACAGATCTGCGCTTGCTGGCTGATCCGGTCAGCGGCATCGCGGGTGATCATCTGGTCCGTAATTGCTTCTCGCAAACTCAAATCCAGAATCTGGACTTCCATCAACCCATTGCGCTGGGCGTTGATCACCCCTCGCAACCCAAGGGCTAAATTCCGGGATAGCTGAGCCTCGTTCGCCAGGAGCATTACGACCACCAGGCCCACAAGAAAGTACCGGAAGCTGACGGTATAGGTGCCAGCCAAACTGCCACTACTGGCGAGACTGTTGCCCAAGCCGAAGATCCAGAAGGGCAGGATGATCATCACAAATACCCGCGCAATATTGGTGAACCAGTAGACGCTGACGTTGGCACTCCCAGGGACGGGTGGGGCAAAGGTTTGCTGCCAGAGGTTATCCCACCATTGCTGCGAATCTCGCATCTGATCGAACGATCCCTCCAGGACTGCCGTCCCCTGGGCTAGCACTGGGACAACCACCACTGCGATCCAAACAATGGCCAGAACGATCGCCAGAACTTTACGTCGAGAGAGGAGCTGCGTCATGGGGCAAATAAACCGGGGATGAACAGATATTGCGAAGACTGGTGCATCGCTCCCGTATCCATGCGATCGCGGGTCAGATCGTAATGATGCTGCTGTTGCAGACCGTTCTCGATCGCCACGAGCTGCTGGGCTTGGGTAGCATTCAACACCTGGAGCTTGATTAGCTGATGGGACTGGATCTGCGATTGTCGTTGCAGGGCCTGGAGTTGAGAGGCAAGGGCTCCGTTACCCCCACTCAGGTGAGCAAGCTGGTTAGACAACCCAGAGGACTGATGGGCCATCGCGGCGTTCTGGGCAGCCAGATCCTTGAGAATGTCCTGGGAGTCCGTGCGGGTCTTGGCCAGCTCTGAGAGCACCGCGACATGGGCCCCATGCCCCGTGACCGTGTCTGCTTCTGCCACTGAGTTTGTAGCCAGTTGCATCGCCCCCTCCTGTCCTGCCAGAGAGAGTTCCGCCATCAGGACACTGTTCGTCAGTTCCTGCTCTAGAAATGCCTGCCCGGACTCTCCCAGCACACTGCGAACCAGGTTTTGAGTGTTGTGGCTATCCACTCCATCCATTCCTCGCTGGTGTTCAAAAATGGCTAAGGGGAAGGTGGGTTTTTGAATCCCCGTGTGGGGAGCATCCAGATCCCGGTTTTCCGCTAAAATTTCTCGGATTTGGGCTGGATCAAGAATCCCGTACTCTACCAGCAGATCCAGGGTCTGGCCCAGAATCCCGTACCAGTTCTCAGCACTGATATTGCCGTAGAGTTCGCTGAACTCCTCCCAGGCAGTTTCAGCATTCTCTAGAGCTTCTTGATAGAGGGCATCACCTGAATTCGCCGCTCCCAACAGATCAAACAGGATATTCATAAATTCCCAGCTAGAGGCACGGGAGGGAATTGGGTTAACCAGAACCAGGGGCAGGGCGATCGCTCCGGTGAGCATCAATCGCTGCAACCGACGTTGGAACTTTAGCTTAGGACTAAGCCGCAGAGCGAGGTTGACGAACATAGGCTTCAACAGCATGCAGGATCGGGATGTTTTGCCGCAGGGCACGGGTATAGATGTCAGAAAACCGGATCAGGGCCAGCAACGACTGGTCAGGGTACTGCTGAAAGAGCAGTTGCCGGGCCGCACTTTCGTCTGGGTCCGTGGCACTGAGGGACAACAACAGCTCACTGGGGTAGTGGTGCAACTCCAGATGCTGGTCATTGCGCTTTAGATACCAGTTAGAGCGCAGATGTTCTCTGGATGGCTGGTAGGCTTTACTGGCGTAGGGGCGGAGCAGTTCAGGCCGCAAACCAATTTGATTGGTCAGTCCCGACAGGGCCACCTCCTGGATGTGCCCCACCAGCAGATTGTTCAGATTCTTAAAGATGTCGTCCCCGGCACAGGAGTTATAGATCTTTTCAATCGTCTGAGCCGCAAGAATCAGGTGGCAGCCCCACTTCAGACCATTAGCGGCGATCTGTCCGCAACTGCGAGCAAAGGCGGGACGATCAAACAGAATAGTGCCTTCATCCACAATAAACGCTGAGTAGCGGGAGGAAAGGGCCTTTCGGAGAAGGGCTCCCTGCCCTGCTAAAGCATAGATCGAGGTCTCGAAATTGCTATTCACCCCTGTCATCGCAATCACCAGTAGGTCCACATCCGTATCAAAACTACTGGGACGGGCGATCGCCCTGCCGAGGGGGGTTTTAAGTATGCCTCGCAATTGGGTGAGAAAGAGATCAATGGCCTGGCGACTGAGGTCAAAAACTGTATCCTGATGCCGCTCCAGGTAAGCCTGACACCAGGGTTGGGCATAGGCGACAAAATCTTCCAGAGTAGGGGTTTGCTGGTGGTCAGGGGTGCCAAACCCAGCGGCGATCGCCCGCTGGTAGCGTCCCTGGATCTGCGAGTCAGCCATGAAGTCGAAGTAGCACTGACTAACCAGAGAGCTGACGGTTAGCTCCTGAGTACTATCGCGAATGTCCCCCAGCACCAGTGTAGTAATGACATTGACGTGGTAATCCCGGATCGCCTGGAGCCGATCATTGTATTCCTTGGCATCGCTGATTCCCCGAAGATCGGGTAATTCTAAAATGTTCATAGCCGAGCTGCGAACATCGTGATAGGCAGCTTTTGCCCCCAGCCCGTTTAGCAATCGCACCAGGTCGGTATACGTGGAGGTGCCATCGGGACGGGGGAAGTCGAAGACCACTACTGGATACTTTCTGAGAAAGAAATCATTGATAATATCGGCGAGAACAACGGACTTAGAAGCCCGGCTGGTGGCAATGATTCCCAGATGATTGCGACCTTCACAGAGATCAATACAGACAGGACTAGCAGATTCACGGGTGAGAAAGACGGTTCCCCGACTATCCAGGGGTTGGGGACACATCAGGGGGATCAGGGGGACAAGCTGCTGACTGAGATACTTCTGTCGCCGGTGGTGAGGGGCACTCAGCAGCGCACTCCAGGCAAAGGGCCAGGATTGCAACCAGAAATGTTCTGCAACTTCCCAGGCCCGCTCCGTTACGGCAGTGGGAAACTGCTGGGCCAGCCGGGCCAGGTCCTGATCCAGTTCTTGAGGGGAGGTACGGTAGAGCCAGATGCCACAACTCGCCCAGAAAAGTTGATTATCCTCTTCCAGGCGATCGCGGGCATCGATCGCTTCATCCTGGCGGCGACTGGCAACCACATCCACCGTCCCTTTACGGGCTGCATCCGCCTGTCGCTGCACTGAGTTAGTGATAATCCGATCAATGGAATACTTCTCCATTCCAGAAGCATCACGGTTGATCTCGGTAATTATCCGGCGATTACTAACGGGAGAATCAGTTCCCCGGAGAGCATTCCAAAGGAAGCGCATGGCTCCCCGCTGAGGGCAGTCTCCTTCCCCGGAGTATTTCTCGACTTCCCCAATCTGGAGAAATCCCAGGTACTGGTCTTTTACTGGATAATAAACACAGGAACGCTCCATGATGGGTACGGGCGAAAGACCCTGCTCCGGTCCAAACAACACCCCCAGAGCATGAGTGGAATGATTGACAACCGGCTGGTGTAAGCCGTTTTCGCTCAAGAGCAGGAGCTGCGGAACTGTGGGTGGTTCTGCTCTATGGAGTTCTCGCCAATCATCTGCCCAGAGCTGCTGTCCACTCAGGGGCTTCACTCGCATTCCAAAACCTTCATTGGAAGTGAGCAGGGATTCAACATTCAAGTAACAGTACTCAAAGGCATGACGAATGGCCGCCTCCCACTGAGCCAGGCTACCCTCTGGATTAGGCTGAAGCTTGGACAACAGGGGTTGCAGCCCAGCTAGTAGCTTCTCCAACCAGTTGCGCTTGATCTCATAGGAATGGGTGAGGGAGACGCGATATTTGGCAAAAACTCGGATGCGGCGCGGCAACAAGATCCCCGCTTGCTTCAGATCCTGAACCCGCCGCTGTCGGGAGCGAACAAGCGCATACTCCAGGGAGTTACGCGGGTATAGCTTCAATAGCTCTTGCTGTTGTTGTTGAAGCCCACCGTCATCCACGAATGCATCATCAATCACTTTTAGATCGACATCCAGGGGCAGCCCTCTCAAGGCTTGATTACTGTATTTCCGTAATTGGATGGCATCCTTCTCGGTAATGCTGGGATCATGTCCAGAGACCTCCCAGCCGAAGATGAACATGAGCTGGTTGGGTCCCCGTTGCAACAGGTAGTAACCCACCTGCCGCGATTGCAGATTGCACTGTCCATAGGTGAGAAGCTGAAACTGAGGTTCGATGTAGTGAACAGTAGTCCGTTTACCCATGAGTCGGTACGTTGCGAAGGAACGACGATAGAACTGAGCTTTGGGAATCGCGGGTGCCTGCAACTCACAAGCGGGTGCCACACTGAGCCAACGCCGGGGGGGATGAAATTGCTCCAGAATTTGGTACGGCTTATCTCCAGTGAGCACCCACCAGGTGCCATAACCCACAATGAACAGCAGGATGCCGTTAACCAGATTGCCCCGCATCACAGGAAGGCAAAGGATAAAGATGATCAGAAAGTAAAATATCTGTTCTGCAGGGACGAATCCGAGACCCAGGGCTTTACCAATGAGGCGATTGACCCGTCCGGGGTCAGAGGTTGAACGCGATGACATGCTGCTCTCCTCATTCAGTGGGGTTTAGGTGCCAGTGCCAATCAGCAGCGTGATGATGATCGTTACCAGAATCACAAACGAGATCACGCCCACCAGGGGTTGGACAACGACACTAAAAGGCGCACCCGTAGAGAGCTGGTAGCCTACAAACCCGGCCCCACCGACGAAAGCGATCACCGTGCCCAGGAACATGATCCCAACAAAGGAACAGACAAAATCTGAAAGCGTGGCCCCCGTTACACTCCCCGTCAATTGCAGCGTACTCAAGAGCGTAAACGCAAAAGTGGCAATCTCGCCAAACAATCCCGCTCCACTACAGGAACCCGATGCCTGAGCATAAGCAGGCTGGGCATAGCTAAACGCGACGGGACCATAGAAGAGAGCGATCGCCCAGGGATAGCGGGACAGCCATCGCTTTAACCCATGCTCAATTCCCCAGTGAAACAGCATCACCAACCAGTAGATCGTGATCATCTGCGACAACCACGGATCATGTAACCAGTGAGCCGAGATCGTCCCGATCGCACCGGTAACAGGCCAGGGGGGAATCCAACCCCGAATTGAGCGAGGAAGTTGCCAGTACCAGGCAAACGGATCAAAGGGGCATTGCCTGACTACCAGATTTGTACGCGCCATTCATTAGTCTCCTTAATTAACCTTAATTTGAATGTCGAATTTTTCTCTTCTGATTAGCAGAAGAGGTCCAAAAATTTAATTCAGCAATAGGTAATCAGCAGGGGTGTGGCGAAGCTTTGTCCTGTGGTAGATAGACTTGATCCGCCTTGCCAGCAGGAAGCTTAAGGAACTATTAAATGATTATCCACGCTCGCTGCCAATCGTCAACCAGTCCTGAAAGACAGAAGATAAGCTGGATTTATGAATTAAGGAACAATTAAAATGAATTGAGGTTGATTGTAGATAAAATTGGACAAAAATAGTCAAATTTCAGATAAGAAATTCGTCTAGTATTTTTGTTGACTTGTCAGATTAAATAAATCACATTAAAATCTCAATTATTCATTCTCGACTTGTTGAAAATACTCAGATATAAACAACTATTCCGTTTCCTGGGGCGACTGGATTCACTGAATCGGTCTATTGGGACCATCTTGCATATTGTTGGAGCAAGGCTTTGAACACAGTAGAGTTAACTCTTTGCGGGTTTTCATGTGCCTCACCCAATGGTCATTGCCTTAATATAATTCCGATTTATAGTCAGGAATTATACAACTTATGGATGTTAAATTTTTGTTGGTAAGTTATATGGCTGAGCAACCCCATCATTCCGTTGAGCATCATATTTATGAATTCAAAAAATATAATACAGAAGAGTTCGCTATGTTAATACACTATTCTCCCAGTACAGTGAAGTGGTGGCGAAAACAGGGGAAATTCCCGGCCGCGATTTCTCCTGGTGGTAGGCCCTATTACACTGATGAACATCTAAAGAGATTTAGAGAACTGGGAGGTTTAGCTTAAATCTAGATTCGAAATAGGAAGCCAAGCCAATCGTTCCAATCCAGACTTAACATGTGGAGGAATACCTATGGGTAGTTAACCTCAATGTTCTCATCTAGCTATAACGCTACCTACACTGAACTTCAGGCTTTAGAGCCAAAATTTGCTGTCTTACCTGTTGGAGCGTTTGAGCAACATGGTCCCCACCTCCCGATGACCACAGATACTCTTATTGCTGTGGCGATCGCTGAACGGATTTGCCAGGCAGCTCAGGGATTGTTGCTTTCCCCGATCACGATTTCTTGCTCTCAAGAGCATCATGGCTTCTTTGGAAGTGCATTTATTACCTCAGAAACCTTAGGAAGATTGGTGCGGGAGATTTTAGATTCAATGCATGCTTGTGGGATTCGCTACCTGGCGATCGTTAATGCCCATGGTGGTAACTATGTCCTGCGGAACCTGGCTCAAGAGCTAAATCTAGCGCAGCAGCGGGTATTGCTCTGGCCGACTAACCAGCACTGGCAAACAGCGATTCATTTTGCCGGTATCCAATCCACATTGCATGAAGATATGCACGCTGGGGAGATTGAAACCTCGATTCTGCTTCACCTATCGCCTGAGTTAGTCCGAATCGATCAAATCCAGGATTATCCAGCATCGGAACGGTCCTATCTGCATTTCCAGGGAATGAAGGAATACACTGCTAACGGCGTAATCGGCTTTCCTTCACGGGCCTCGGCACAGAAAGGGGAAGGGCTACTGGAAAGCCTGGTCAGAAGTGCTTGCAAAGACCTGAAAATACTATTACCGGATATGTAGCGATGGCCAGTGATGCTACCGTTATGCCTCAATGGCTGGTTTTCTACCAAGCACTGCGAGGAGGTATTATTAGCGGTAGAATTAATTCCAGCCATCAGTTGGCATTACTGGAACTGAAGCAGCAACTCAATCTGGAATTGACTCCAGCACAGGAACAGGAGGTCATCAATTTTCTGATTGCTGAAGGTCTGATTAAACGCCACCAAAACCAGATCATGGTTACTCCTCTACCGGCGCGGTCAAGGCGAGACACTGGATTCATCGAGGATTATAGAAGGGCTAACCGTCAGCCGACTATCCAAACCTTACGGCTAGAAGTCCTGCCCATTCAGCAAATACCCGAAGCAGCTCAACACTATATTGTGAACGGTACTGATGAACTATGGATACGTCACTACCACGTTCAGTTAATTGATGGGCTTCCCTACGCTTTGGCAGACTCCTACATTCCCCATCGGCTGTTCAATAGCCTGGTTCCAGTCCTTCGCCATAGCTCAACGGATCTGTTCCGATTAATGGGTGATGTAGGCTATCCGCCGACCATTAAGGAGGAACGGCTTTATATCGATATGCCAACGCTAGCTGAGCGAGAAGCTCTCCAGATGCTCGATTTGATGCGCGTACAGGTGATGCGACTGGAATGCCAGGTCTGGTCTGATGCAACCCTGGTAGAGGTTTGTCTGCTCTGCGATCGCGCCGACCTCTATGAATTTAACTACAGAGTAGAATTGCATGTCTGAAATTCCTAATCTCGGAAGCAACCCTCTGTCTTGATCTGTCCCAGCTTTTCCTGGTAGTAAGAACTATGCTGAGCTGCCACGATCTTCTCCAAGGGGATCATGCGTGCTGCCGCACTTTCGGGTTGCCCAGAGAGGATCTCCAGGCGACAGAGGGTAAATTGCAGCGTCAGCCAGGTTTCAAAATCGTTGTCTGGGAAAATCTGCTGCGCCATTCGCTCACAGATCCGTCGCACCAAGTGGTTCTTGCCCTGCATCAGCAATCCCTGACAGAGCAGCCCAATTGTTTTCCCTCTGAGGTAGGGATGAAGCCCTCTCTGGTGCAGAAGCTGTCCCACAAGCTGAACTACTTCCTCTGGAAGTCCATCTGTTACCCGTCGCTGAACTTCCAGCAACTGTTGGACTAAGGTTTTGTAGGAATTCGTATCCGGGAGCAATTCCCCGATCTGACTTGCAAATTTCTCTTGACCACACTGAATTAATCTGAGGGCAATCTCGATTAAAGTCTTTAGCGCAATGGGTTCATCCCGGTAAGCAAGTTCTAGTAAGAAGCCATTGATACCTCCCTCTGGCCAGGAATGGGAGCAGACAAATTGATTCACAATCAACTCCACACTGGCTCGCTGAATTTGGGGAAACCTGGGCAGGAGTTCGACCAGTTCTGCTTCAGCCTTAGCAGCCAGGAGATGCTCAGGTGCAAATCGATAGAGATACGATTCCCAGGATGGGGATGGATTTTCGAGGAGGGCCAGGCAGGTTTTTGCTAAAAGCTGCTTGATCTGAGATTCAGATCCATCTACCAAACCGATGGCTCTTGCAAACTCCTGGCAGGTGATCGGGTGCGAAGCAGCACCAACTAGCTGCACTAACTGTGGATTCTGATATAGATCTTCAGGGTGGTCGTTACTAATTAACGTTGGGAGGGAAACTAACTGGCTAGCTTTCTGAGGCCAGCACCGAGCCAGTTCTTCTAAGTTGCGCCGCACGTCAGCAAGGGGATGCCAGAGTTCCAGCCGAAAATAGCGACTTCTTGATCCCTGTCGTTTCTGGCGGCGATCGCCAAGAATTCCCAGGGTTTGTTCGAGGTGAGCAAGGGCTTCAACTACATGCCAGGTTTCAATCCGCCCCAAATAATTCTTCTGACAATAATTTTCATAGCTATTGGTTAACTCTGCTAGAGCCTGGGGTGTCGCCCTTACGAAGATGTGGTTCGGCTGCATTCCCTTTCTCACCACCACTCGCCGCCCAAACTGCCGAAAGCACACCCTCTGACTACTACTGTCGCTGGCAAAGGATAGTAACGCCTCCAGAATGCGCCAGGTGCGGGCTTTAGGAACCGGGCCATAAGATCGCTTCATCGCATCCCCGATGTTTGGCTGCAAAAAATCCAGAAACTGCAAGTTCGCCTGGCTTCCACCATCTTTTCCAGTCTTCAACTTCAGGGTAATCCCCAAAGTTCATCCACCAAAAGTGGCTGAAAGCGTTTAATACCAGGGATTACACCAACTTCAAAACTGGGACTTGTTTGGGGTAGGGGGGAATGCTGTATGGTTTGATCACCAAGGTTATCTAGGGTTACTGCCCTACTGACATCAAATGGTGTTTCTCGATTAAGGCAACGTTTTCTGGACGTTGCAGCCAGTCAGCGATCGCTTCTTCGAGAACATCACTGACGGTTAGATCCCGGTCTATTCGTACCCCAACAACAGCCTTAACCAAGCGCTTTAAATCTGGGGAGACGTAGCCCCGGATCATTTCCTTACTTGTTTTGACGTTTACATCCATGCCTTAATGCTGACATGTAAATCTGTAGGATTGCAAGTTATGCATAAATGCACTTGTGTTCTCACAAGCATACAGGTAAAATCGCTCCAGAACGTTTCCCTGTGAAATTATGCTTATCCTCATTTGCAAAATTTTATAGAGAGTTATTCTCTATAAGCCAGCAAGTTGAATAGTCGTTTTGAGAAGCAACACTGCGCCCTAAATTGCTCATTTGAACTGCTTCACCCTAGTACTGATGGATTGGCGTAAGTGATCCTTTACCTTTCTCTCCGTAGCTAGGAAGTTATGTAGCAATGATTTGGACAATTACGGGTACAGGCGTAGAATTGTCTAAGTATTTTTGGAGGTAAGCCGTTGGATTAACCTTTAAAGCCAAAACCCCATCCAGGATTGGACAGGGAAATTAGCTTTAACGAATTTTATGTGGCTAGGTAAAGGGGCTAACGCTGTGTTTGGCGACCTGTTGTTAGTGACCCGGATTTACCATGCTTAAATTTTAGGGTCAGGGGGTGCTAATTGACAACCCCTTTTGAGACCTAAATTTTGGTATGGCTTCCTAGCCCAACGTAATCAGGGTATAGGGAGTTTTTGCTCGTGAGTCATAACGTTTTTCAAATTAGAATAAATGGGTCTGGTTATTCTCAGACCGCTAGTTATTTCACTCTGGAGTCATTCCAAGCCAGAATTAGCCAGGAATTGATTCAGGGTTCCGCGATCGCCCCAACCCTATTTGAAACGACGGTGCGGGTTGTTTCAGATCTTCAGACCCTGGCTGGGGGTGAGGTCGCCTATCCGCTCCATGAAGCCCTCAACTGGCATGTCACACGGTTTGGTCAGCAGGCCCGCGCGACTCAGTACGCGGCTCTCCTAGTGAATGAGGACGGGAGTTGTTGGCAGGCCAAACTGGCTACTCCCCGACCGAAGAAGGACAAACCGAGTGAGATTCAGAAATATGAAACCCCCGTAGGCAATGGCTCCAGGGCTTACCTGCCTGCCCTTGATAGTCTGACCCGCCTCAAAGTCGCCCAACGCTACGGAGTGCATGTCCCCCTGGATGAGAGTTTCTGGAACTGGCTGGAGCAACACCCGGACATTCCGATTGTTCTCACCGAGGGCGGCAAAAAGGCCTTAGCCGGTTTCTCTCAAGGCTTTGTGGCGATCGCGCTCTATGGGGTGAATGGCGGTTACCGCACCAAAGACGAGCTGGGACACCCGATTGCCCCCGTGTTAATCCCGGATTTAGTGCGGTTTGCGCTCAGCGGTCGGACCTGTATTCTCGCCTTTGACCAGGATATTAAGGTGACAACCCGCACTCAGGTGAACCGCGCGATGGCTCGGTTGGGCCAACTCCTCCAACAAGGGGGGTGCCAGGTCAAGGTGGCTGCCTGGAATGGCGAGGCAGGACGCTGTAAGGGGATGGATGACTTGATTGTCCATGCCGGAGCACTCGCCTTTGAACAAGCCTACACCGACGCCCTGACCCTGGACGAATGGCAACTCTGGCAACGGCTGGAGCATCAATTGACCTATACTCCCACAGTGCAACTCTCGGCGGCTGACCTGGCGCAATCGGCTCTAGACCCTTTCCCTCAGCAGGGGATTCTGGCGATCGCTGCCGCCAAAGGCACGGGTAAAACCAAAACGATTGGTCGTTTGATTCAGAATTCCAAGCAAGTCCTGCTCGTGGGCCACCGGATTGCCTTGATGCGGAACCTGTGCGATCGACTGGGCGTGAACTACCGGTCTGATCTAGATAAAGTGAATGGTGAGTTTCTGGCTGGAGATGGTTACACCCAGAGGATTGGGCTGGTGGTGGATTCTCTGCTGGCGATCGACCCCGTGAAGTTCACTGGCTGTGACCTGGTGATTGACGAGGTGGTCCAGATGTTACGCCACCTGCTCACCAGTTCCACCTGTCGCAAAGAGGGTAAACTGCCAGCCCTGTTGTCCCGACTACGGGAGCTGATCATGATCGCTCGTCGTGTCATTGTGGCCGATGCAGACCTGGACAATGCCAGTCTGGACTACCTGCGGGAGCTGCGGGGGCAGAAAGCTCCTGTCTACCTGCTGCAAAACGATTATCAGCCCCCCGGCTATTCGGTGACGATGATCGATTGCCCGGATGCCAGCGTCATTACCGCCCGGTTATTGAAGGCTCTGGAGGATCATCAGCCGGGGGAAACGCTCCTGGTCCAAACTGACAGTAAGGCGGGATCTAAAACCCTCTCCCGCTTAATTGAGCAATTGAGTGGCTCTAGTGATCGATTGCTGGTGATCAACGCTGAAACCAGTGGCGGCGAAGCTGAACGAGAATTCATTGCCCAACCGGATGTTGTTTTGCAGCGAGGTGACTATGACGTGATCATCGCCAGTCCCTCCCTGGCGACCGGAGTCAGCATCGAGTGTACCGGGGTCATCACCCAGGTCTTTGGTATCTTCTATGGCTCCTCTTCCACCGATGCCGATATGGCCCAGGCTCTCTCGCGACTCCGGGAACCCGTGCCACGCACCCTCTGGTGTGCCCGCTATGGGCGTAATTTTTCTAAAGTCTCTCGCAGTACGAACCCGCTGCAATTGAAGAGTGAGTTAAAGGACCGCACGGATACCACCGCGGCCCTCTTGCGATCGCAATTGCGGGAAGACATGGACTGGGAGCTATCTCGGTATGACTGGCAGAGTGATCCCCATCTGAATCTCTGGTGTCGGATTGAAGCCGGACGCAATTACTCCCACCTGAACTTGCGAATGGCCTTACTGGTGCGGTTGAAGTATGAAGGGCATCAGGTGACAATTGAGCAACAGGAAAGCCAACAGAAAACGAAGCTCTTGCTCAAACAAACCCGCGATAGTGTGCGTCAGGCGGAAGCCCAGGCGATCATGGCAGCTAACGTCCTATCAGCTAAGGAAGTGACGGAGCTGGAAGGCAAGGAAGGACTTTCCCCTGGGGAACAGTTAGCCCTGCTGCGGCATTACCTCAGCGACTTCTATGTCACGGACGACATTACCCCAGAGCTGATCCACTGGGATAACGGCGGGCGCAAACGCTCGGAGATCCTCTCCCTGGAAGCCCAGCTCTATCCCCAGACCGCCAGCGATCGCGATATCCGCGGCTTAGAAAAACAGTGTCAATGGCAGAAGGGGATTACCCCCTGGGCGATCGGGACGGCGGAACTGAAGCGCAAGACACGGGAATTTCTCGGTTTGTCAGACTTCTTCGACCCGGACAAAGAATGGACCCGCGACGACCTGCATCCCTATGCCGAGGAAGCCCGACAGTATGCCCGACAGGTGAAGCTGGCCCTCCAGTTCACGATCACAGCAGGGATGTCCGATGTCCAGATTGTGCATCAGTTGTTGTCTCAACTGGGCATTAAGGTCACGTTCCGCTGGCAGACCATCGCTGGCAAGAAGCAGCGAGTTTATCGACTGGATGAGGAAGTTTGGAATCAATTGCAGCACATCCTCCTGCGCCGGTGCCAACGGCGGGACTCGGCAGGCAGCAAGAACACCAGTCCTGGATCACCCCCCGATGAAGTACTTAAATCAGATGGGGGTGATCCTATTCCACAAAAGCAAAAAAATCAGATTTCAGAGAACCTTCCCCTAATAAACCGGTTGTCTGGCGAAGGGGATGGCGATTTGAGCGATTGTTCAAAAGAATTTGTAGCCCCGGAGGACGATGATTTCATGGCTGATCCAGATGGCTCCTGCGACCAGCTCTTCGAGCCCAAGCCAAACCTATCTATAGGAGAGTATGATGACAAGCATCTCGATTTTGGCTGAAATGCCAGAGCCGTTCTACACCATTATCCAGAGCTTTCTAGAATCTCACCCTGATTGGGATTGGGATCGATGCATCAGAACGGGAATGCTTCTATTTCTAGCCCAGCAGGAGCCGTTTCGTTTGGAGCAGCTTTACCTAGAGTATAACTTTCTGCTGGAAGGAGAGAACTATCTTGATTAGAGGTTGGAGAACTGTTTCCTTCAAGGCATAAACTCTTCTACGAACCGGCATCTCACTTGGCAGTCCTGAAAGTGGAAATGTTTGGCCGATACTGTCCCCTAATTCACTTGGCGGATCAGCAAAATATTTCTACATTAGTTCTAATACCGAATTTAACCCAGAGGCTTCTAAATATTCTTTCAGGAGCAACACAATGGCAGAGCTTTTACTAGCAGAAGTTGAGAAAATTAGTAGACACTTGCCCACTCACCAGGCGGTCTTGATGCACAAGTATCCCGATACGGTTTATCTCGCTGCCTGCTCTCAAACCATGGAGGTTTTTACGACCGCGGATATCCGACCCGATACCTGGTTTGAGGTGTGTTATGGGGATGGCAGTAATCAGGCTGCGTTAAGAGTTGTCAATCATCAGATTGAGCTGATTGATTTGGACGCGATCGATCCCAGTAGTCCGGTTACGGTTCTGTACATCGACAATCATCCTGCTTATATCAAAGTCGAGAAGGAAATTTTGTTGAATAAATTGGGCGATATTGAGTTGCCATCGGTTCTCCTGCGTCCAGACATTCTTGTGGATCGGATGCTGCGGTTTTCTCAAAACGGGTCTTCCTGAAACGCCTAGCATTATTGTTTTTTTAATCTAAGGAGGATGTTATGTCTGATCCTCAAGAGCCTTGGGCTTCAGAGCCATCTGAATCTGGTTTGTCAGCTCAGAATCAGTTGCAAATGCAGCAATTGGTAGAACGACTGCAACAGTCGGTTAAAGGTCTGTATATCCAGAATGATGTTGCGGTACAGATCTGGGAAAAAAGTGGGATGATCTTGAGGGCGGAAGCCGGGCAGCTCCCCCTTGCAGGTCGCCAGTATCGGGATAAACCAGAAGACCTGGCTGATAAGCTTTCACTGATCCAACAAGCCCTGGACAATCCCCAAGCGTTTAAGGGTTCACTCACGATTTATCTAGGCGATCGCCGTCGAGAGAATCAGGTGCTCAATATTCGCGATGGAGAGATCCTGCAAGACAATTTGAGACTCCTTCAGGTTCAGACCCAAGCATTGAGTCAGCCAGCCTTAGGGATCGGTCAAAACTCCATCTCATCTCCTGGTAAGGACATTCCCCCGACTCAGGACAAAGAGCCAGCCGTTGCCTCCGTTGAGCCGCTCATCTCTGAACCAGCTCAATCTACTAGAACTCCGATACCGGCCCCAGATCTTGCCACTCTGGTGACTCAACAGCAGCAACAAATTGACTATCTCACGCAGCAGCTGGCAAGACTTGAGAAATCCGTGTCACCCCTCCAGACTCAAGTCACGTCCCTTCAGGAGCGAGTTGAAACCATCGGACAGCCCCAGCCGGAACGCCATGAACCCCAGAATGCTCAACTCCAGGATCGGGTTGGGGGCTGGCTGAATCACATTTACAACCACGTCCTTGAAACGGGTCGCGAGTTGAAAAACACTCTGGTGGAGAACTTGGAACAGCGTAAGGAAATGCTCCTGGATCGGGTAGTTGCGACGAAAGAATCGGTTCGGGACCAGTTTGCGGCGATCGCAGTGGGGGGACTGGCCACAGCATCGATGGGTGTTGCCAAACTCCTGGGAGAGGAGCAGTCCAGTGGGCGGTTTGTCCTGGAGAGTAGTCGCAGCCAGCAACGGCTCACCGCAGTTGAAGCCCCCCTGGCCCCCATTATTGACAACGATTACCGCCTGCCAGTCATGAATCCCCAAATGGAGTGGGAGCGGTACAGTGAGGGGATTGGCTCTTCAACTTCGGCAGAACTGAGCAAAGGAACGGCGATCGCCGCGCTGAGTGAAGGTCACTCCCGCGTGGAAACCATCGAGATCCTCCGCGGTGGTGACCCGGAGTACCAGCGGTTGAAACGGAGCAGTGAGCGGCAGGCGGACGATTACGCCAATCTCGTGGTTACCTCAGCCCAGCGGGAGCTGAACCGGCAGAGGGAACCCGAAGCCGTCCCCCAGCAGCAGCGACAGGTCGATATTGATCGATAGCCCCTGGAGCGTGTGGTTATGTCTGGCTGGCAGCTCCTCGGCTACTGGGTGATCGCGTGGGTGGGCTTTCTATGGGTGCAGCGGGTGACGCGGGGAGACCTGCGCTGTCACTGGCTTAGTGGAGCGATCGCAGCTGCGGGCTTAGTGGTCTGGCAGATGGCGGTGGGGAAACTGGTCGGGGCACACCGGGAGCATTGGGCACTGGTAGCGTTGCTGTTACTCACGTCCCAGCAGATCGGCACCCTGCTAACGGTCATTGGGGCGCATTTAGTTCTGCCGGGCTTTCGGCTGCAATCCCTGGGAAGCTGGCTCCCCTGTAGTTTACTGCTGCTGGCCTGGACCTGGATCATTGCCCTGGTGTTCTCCTGGCTGCAACTCCTGGCGGGGCTGTTGCTGGCCTGGGTCGTGTTTGGAGGGCAGTACTGAGCATGAAAACAGCAACCTCCCAGTCCTCTCTCTTCGACCTCCTGGTAGCGCGGCTCACCACCCCACCGCTTCTGGCGGGCTATAGTGCGCTGGTGCTGCTGTTGCTCCTGAGTGCAATGACCCGTGGGATGCGGCAGCGGATTACCAGTGGACGCTGGGCGGGCAACAAAGAGCGGCACAATGCCCGTCAGGCTGGGCTTCAGCAAATCTATGCAGCTGATCCGGGAGACGTTGCCCTGCACATCGGGGATTCCGCCGGGCCTCAGACGGTCTGGATACCCCATGCTAACTGTGGGATTGGGGTGTTTGGGGCCACCGGCAAAGGCAAATCCTTCAGTGTGTTCGAGCCGGTGCTCCGCAGTGCGATCGACCAGGGCTTTCCCGCGATCGTTTTTGATGCTTCTGGCGACCACACCCGCAACCAGGTGGCTTACGCTCTCTCCCAGGACTATAAAGTTTATTTCTTTGCCCCTGGATTGCCCTATTCTGGCAGTCTGAACCTGCTGGACTTTCTAGAGAATCCCCAGGACAGTGAGATGGCTGAGGAATTGGCCCATGTTCTGCGAACCAACACCCAGTACCAGCAGACCAAGGGAGACCCCTTCTTTGCCCCGGCGACTGATAAATTGCTCAAAGCCCTGATCCTGCTGGCGAAGGATAGTCCCTACCCAGATATTCCCATGGCCTTTGCCCTGCTGCGGGAACCAGATTTGGCTCAGCGACTGAAAGCAGCGCAGGGGTTAAATCTCTGGGCGGAAATCGCAGCCACCACCCTCACATCTGCTGCCGATGCGGATCGCACTGTAGGCGGGATTGTGGCCGGCGTGAGTAACCTATTTGATTCTCTGATTTCTGCCCGTAATCTACCCTGTATCATCGGTCAATCGACGCTGCCCCTGGACCTGGAAGGTAAGCAGATGGTTATCTTGCAGTACGACGGGCAACGCCAGGCGGCCACGGCTCCCCTGATTGCCGCAGCGATCCACCTGCTGGTGAAGCGGAATATTGGCCCCCATGTGCGACGCAGCCAACCGCTGGTGTTATCGATGGATGAGTTTGCCACGTCGCTTTATCTGCCAGAGGTGACGAAATGGGTCAACCTGTTCCGCAAATATGGGCTGGTGACGATCGCGGGCATTCAAAGCACAGCACAGCTTCGCGCTCTATACGGTCGAGAGACCTCCGATGCACTCATGGCAGGCTTTGTCACCCGGTTTATCTTCAATCCAAATGACCCGGATACCGCCTTTGATCTGAGTAAACTCCTGGGGGAAACCGAGATTGTCACCCGCACGAACTCCACCACTTGGTCGCGGGGAGGACGCACCCGTACCGTCTCCGAACACCTACAACGGAGATCGCTGCTCACCCCCGATGAAATCCTGCGCTTACCCAGGGGCGCGGCGGTGCTGCTCAACCCGGAATATGCCAGTGGTGGAGAAGCCAATTTACCCCTGCGGCTCCGACACATCTATGTTTCAAAGGCAGAGCAAGCGATCCAACAGGATGCCCGTGAGTTATGGGACAACGTCCTTTGCCAGCGATACACCCAGCGGGTGCAGAACCTGCGGCAGACATTACAGAACCTCGATCCCCCGACTGCGCTGCACCAACGGCAAGCGGTGGCTAACATGATTTTGCCGCCAATTCCCCAGAAAGCGATCAAGCCATAGCTGAGGTGGGAGGATCCGTATGGATGAGAACGACATCGAACGTCTGAACCAGATTGCCACGCGCCTGGGCTCCAGTTTTGCCGAAGGCTATGTGCAGGGGATGAAAAACAACTGGGAATCAGCGGCACGCCAGCAACCGACACCAGAGCAGCGACATGCCCTGATTGACCCGGAGAACCCAGCTGAGATCTACCGGGCGATCGCCGCTCAGAGCAGCAGCACAATCCCGGCTGAGGTGGATCAGCAGGTAGCCCGCACACTGGCAGATTACCGGGTAAGCCAGGAAGCAACGATTCAGGTGCTGCTCAATTCCCCGGAGGCAGAGCATCTAAGCGCAACCCAAGGAACGGACGTCTCTAATCAATATGTCACTCTAGTGGTGGAGAGTGTCAGTCGTCAGAGAAACCTGGAGAATCAGCCCCAATTACAACGGCAGCAAACCTGGCAGCAGGGGTTTCAACTTGAGCCTTAATGATCGTAAACCTGTCTACCATCGACCTAGCGACCGATCGCCTGACGTTGCGAATAAATTTCTTCCAGTAGCAGGTCGCGGAGTTCATTAGCAATGTCTTCAGGCGGGTTGCCCGCCAGGGCACGACCAATCAACCGTTCTGCATCTCGCAGTTCATGGCACTCGATGGCCAGGACAGCAGCACTGCGATGCAGCACAGAGCGAGTCGGCTCCAGGTCATACTGATCTGCGACTAAATCTGCTGCTGCTCGCTCGTTGGTGAACGCCGCTCTGGACAAACGCATCGCCACTTCAGCATCCCCCCGTTGACGGGCTAGAACCGCCTGATCTACCAGCTCCATGGCTTCTCGGTGAAGAATTTCTACATCCTGCATTGTTCAATGATCCGTGCTTTAGGAGTGCCAAACTCAACAACTGCAATGTATCCAGGAGCCATAGAGTCTGAAGGGCTAATTTGCCTTAGCTTTATACTAACTCTGGACTGAATCAGGGCTTCAGAACCCTTGCGAATGCCTGAGACTTCCAGACGAGCTTTGCGTTGGAACAGCGGACCTGAATCATGGATGGAGCCAAGCCAGAAATCGAACCCGAAGCCCTTACCCTTTACCGATCGCTCAATGATGGTCAAGTTTGTTAGATAAGGCATGACCAGGGCGGCAATTCCATAAGCTCCGTATTCAGTTGCAACTTCCTCGTCGGCGTTAAAGCGCCGAGTCAGGTCATCAATTGGATGCCACTGAAGGGCCAGTTCAGAGTTTTGGCTGCCATCAATTTGGAGAGCAACGCGGCTTGAATGCCCCTGATCCTCCAGACAAACCGCTGCCGCTTCTGCACAGGTGGCCCCAAATGTGAGGGACCATCCAGGTCGTTCAGGTTTATTCTGGCAAAGGTCATTCAGGTGAAGCGTTTGGATTGAACTACCACCGGTCATTGGAATCGGGTTTTGGAATTGCGTCTTCAGCATTGTAGGGTGTGGGGACGATCTGAAGACCGTTCACCCCATCGTTTCACCGTTCGTTACCGTTCGAAGCTACGTTGACGCGAGGGATTGTTCTGGACTTCGTCCTCTCTGGTTTGAGCAACGCGAATGGCTCCGGCAATAAGGAATTGAGCATAGTCCGCTCCTAGATTTTGTCGGACTTGTTGCATGAAGGGATCGTGTATCAGGATCTGGGAGACGATCGCCGGGGGATAATGATCCAGAAAAGCCTGACGGGCGATCGCCTGTACGCGCAGAGCCTCAGTCAGGTTGGGAAATTGCTGTTTGTAATCTTGATAGAGCGTTTCAGGAGTAGGTGGCTCAACCGAATTGGGCAGAGGACTTCCATTATTACGATGGCTGTAATCGCCTGATACGTCTTGTTGCGCTGAAGAGCTTTGCCCAGGTGCCATAACCAGCCTCTTTGCCAGGGTGTCAAGATGCTCAATGTAGTTGCCAATTCCAGGACTACCCGGTTCGGATGAACGATGGAACCGCTGGGTACGGCAGTGGTCACTCTCTGCGATCACTCTGGCTCCATCCAAGCGATCGCCCTTCAGCATGGCTAACTGGTAGACCACGGCATTCAACTCATTCCCTTCCAACTGCGGTGCCTGGGTCTTCACCTGTTGCACCAGTCGCAGATATAGACTGCGATAGTGTTTCTGAGCTTCCCTTGCCAGTGAGGTTGCCCCAGCCTGAGCCTGAGCATAGGCTTGCGGTCCCTGATTTACAATCAAATCATCCAGCCCTTTCTCTCCTTGCCAGTGGAGGACGTTGACCCGACAGCCGGCTGCTTCCAGTAACTCCCCCGTCCGCACCAGATCCCGCCGCACATTGGCGATCGTCTGGGGCTTTGTGTCCTGGTCAAAGGCAAAACGGAACGCCCGCCCCGGTGTGGCAAAGACCTGTAATTCGGGATGCAACTGCCGTCGCTCCAATTTGGCTCCTGTCCCATCTCTGGCAAAATAACCGCCATTGACCCCCGACAGCCCGATCGTGATCTCTCCCTGGCTAAGACTCGATAGGGTTTTCTTTGCTCCTTCCGTAATCGTAATTGGCAGGTTATATCTCCAGACGATAAACCAGAAGCCACTGCGCCGTTCCTTTGTGGTGGGTTCTACCCCGTGTCTGGCATAGAGGCGATCCGCCATTGCCGGAGGAACCTGAAAGAGAAACAATCCCCGCTCCTCTCCAGCAGGATGCTCATACTTCCGGTATTCGGTGCGGCCCTTGTGCTCACTCTTTTGCAAATCGACACGGGGATGCTCCGGCTTAAAACTGCCCCAGAGCTTGAGGTCGGGAGTCCCACCTGGTTTTAGCCCAGGCAGCGATCGGGCATCGATACCAGCATTCGCCCACCAACCTCCCTGGGCTACCTGCTCATACTTCCGCATCTCCGCTGCCGCTGCCTGGGTAACAAACTGCCCACTGCCGCCAATCTGCGCTAATCGGGTGGACAATAATCGCTCCAAGACCTCATTCCCTGCCACTGAATCGATATTTGCCTTCACCAAGTCTGGGTGAATCCCACTCCCTTCAACCAGTTCCTGCCAGTGAGCCTGAGCAAAGGTAGGCGGCGCATCTCCAACAGGCTGGGGTTGATAAAACGGAGTAAAAGGTGGGGCAGTCTGTTGCGGGTTCTGCAAATTCGGGTTGTAGAGAACACAGAGGGACTGAACCAGAGCCGGATCAACCAGTTCCAGGGGGTTTTCCTGAACCTTACTGCGCTGAGCCGCCTCCAGCAGAAAGTCCAGGTTTTCAACGTAAAGCTTCAGCTCCTGCCGGGCGCGACTGATCGCCACATAGTAACTCTCAGCACTGACGGTCCCATCCACCGTGCTACTGAGGAGAACGCGATCAACCGTTTTCCCTTGGGCGGCATGAACGGTTTGAACCCAGGCATAGTCGAGATGTTGGGGAGTGTTCAGATTGATCGGGTGTGTCTTGCCCCGCTGATCCACCAGGATTGCCACCTTGTCCGCGATCGCCTGCACCACCACCTCATTCCGGCTTTTTCGTGCCTGGAGTTTGTCCGTGCGGGTCCATTGCAGTTTGTCGCCTACCGTAATCTCGATACCTTCTACCCGGTAAACCTGTTTGCGAAACTGGATGGGATCAACGCAGTGCGTTCTTCCCTCAGGGTCCATCAGTTGCAACGTATCCTCTTGAACAGCCAGCACTCGGTAAGGCTGAAATTTTTGCAACCCCAGCCGTTTAGCCTCGCGGGTCGGGACAACCACATCCCCAACGCTGTAGTGATGGGCAAACCTGGACTGGATCTGCGTCAGGTCTTTGGGTTGCAAGATTCGCATCATTGTTGCCCCGATCAAGTTTCCCTGTGTCTTCAGTCCCTCTCGAAGGGCGATGGTAAGCTGCCGTCGTTCGGCATGGGTGCCTGCCAATACAAGCGTATTAGCTCGTTGGAACGGCGTCAATTTCAGGTAATCAGCCGCAACCTGGCTGGCTCTGGACGCTGGATCAGGGATTTCGCTAATTTGTCCTGCGGTCTCCAGTAATTGTAACGATTGCGCCATCAACCCCTGCTGTGCCAGTTGCACGGCCTGTTTCAGGTGCGGGTTTTGCTGCCGTTGGGACTGCTCCAGATGGACTCTGGCAATCCCGCCTGCCAGAAGGGAGCGAAAGAAGCTCCCCGCTTCCACCCCCGAAAGTTGGCGAGGATCACCTACCAGAATCACCCTGGCAGAGTGAGTCATCGCTTTCTGCATCAGCTCCCAGCCCAGTTGGGCACTGATTAGACCGGCCTCATCCACAATCCAGATCTCATTTTTGGTTGCGCTGATCGCTCTACTGGCCAGGAAGCTGTGCAGTGTCTGCCCCTCCAGTCCCAGGGTTTTGCCCAATTCGCTTGCCGCTTTGCCTGTGGGTGCCAGGGCTTTCAGCGTATAGTTCTCGGAATCCTGCACGCTCAGGATCACCTGCTGCAATTGCTGGAGAGCATAGCTCTTCCCCGCGCCGGCAACGCCCATCCAGGCAAAGAATTGATCGGGGGATCGCGTGGTTCTGAGGACGGCTTCCCGCTGCTCGGCGGTCAGGGATACTCCTTCAAGAAGAGTCTCTACAGGTGCCGTTGCTAGAGGAGACATGCTGCCGCGTCCAGCCAGCATGAACTGGATGGTTTGCAGTTCTCGCAGCACGGCTGTTTGAGTCGTATAGCGATGGTCAACGGTTTGAATCAGTTCAGGATGGGTGGCGATCGCCTGTTCCAGTTCCTGTACAGGGAATTGGCCGATCTCAGTAAAGATAAACTTCAGCAATGCTTCCTGGCTAAAAGCACTCTGGCGTTCCCCACAGTGGGCAATGGCATCGGCGATCGCCTGGTTCATCGCCTGCGGATCACAAGTCGGGAGGGAACGACCGTGCCCGGAGTGGATATCGTGACTCTGGGGTAATTCAGGAGCGAATCGGTTCAGCCCGATCTGGCTGGCTTCTAACTGCCACTGAGCTTGCAGACTCTCCAGGGGAATCGCTTGCCCCTTGGGGGCACGGGTTGCTAGACAGGCCCACTGCTTCAGCTTTGGGTCAGCCGCTTCTCCCACCAGGTCCAGGATCTGCTGCCGTCGTTTTGAGAAGACCTCCAGATATTCTCTGGGATAGCCTGCCAACTCCACCATCCCGTCAGGGCGGCGTTCAACCCCATAACCCAGCGATCGCAGTTCCCAGGTCAGTTCATTGTGGTAGAGCAGCCGCAGAAATCCCCGGTTGCGGTAGATGCTTTCATTGGCGATCGCGTAGCGTTTCCCCCCATACTCCGTTGTATTCAGAATCAAGCAGTGCGTGTGGATCTGCGGATCCTGCTCCCGTGAGGTGGTGTGGTCAAACTGAGCGCAGAGCAGATTGCCTGTTCGGATAAACTGCCGTCCTTCCGGATTCCGAACCCTCGTCTGAATCAGATGACGTTCGATATACTCAATCACCCGTTCACAGACTCGCTGATGCGCTTCCCAGAGATCCTGCCGTCCCTCGACCAGGATGGCCAGGCTGACACTTTTGGGCGCACTTAAGGTGATGTCGAGAGCCCCCCGTCGATACCCCGTGGTTCGCGATCTCTGGTGCAAGTCCTCCTCGCCGTCCGGTGATTTGCCATTCAGGAGGTTCTGAAAAATCTCTTTATCAACCTGTCCAGTCAGTCCAAAGCGATCAGCTTCCTTGCCAAGCCAGCGCGATTGCGCCACTGTTTGGTGCAGGGAATCGTAGTTATCGGCGGCATAGTAGTGGGCTGCCTGGGAGGGCCGAACGGTCTTTAAACTGTTCATTCTACTCAGGGGCAAAACCAGACGATCTCGATCTCGATTGGGGTTTGAAGGAACAGAGTGGTTCTACAGGGTTCTACTGCCTCAAGAATAGCGATTCAAACCTAAATGGGTAAAGAATTTGCGGGGTATTTGAAGACAAAAATTGGGCGTAATGTGTAGGAATTTTTGACCAATTGTATAGTCTATAGCTACAGAAAATATCTTGTCAAAAATGAACACTCAAAAGCCACCCATTGATCCATCATTTTCCTGAAAAGGTCAAGAACTATCAATATCAGACAAAAGCAGAGAAGGACCATGAAGTGTCCATAAATATCAGGAATGATCCACAGATAATAGGGTTAGATCCAACCAGGAATTCATGAGCTTCCCTGTTGTCATCGGTCAACAATGGCTCAACAAACGTCATCCAAAATCAGCAGCGATCCAAACGAAACATTCTGGATTGATGGTTTAATGCCTCTGAAATAGTGTCATGCAGACCCTTACCCTTGTTCTGGATTGTGGTAGTTCGCTCACGAAAGTGTTCTATTCACCTGGGGAAGACGCTCAACCCCAGATGCTACTGTTGCCCCCCTACGTGGTTGAACAGCCAAAAGAGCAATTACTCTATGTTGAGTCTCAGAATCGTCCTGAGGTTCGCCCAGAGCGGTCTGCCTGGATTGAGAGCGACGGAATCTGTTGGGCGATCGGGTATCTGGCGGGACAGCGGTTCAACGCCACGCTGCAACTGAAGCCGGGGAAATTGGAAGCAGCAATTTATAAAACTCTGGCAGCTGTGGGTGTTGCTGCCCAAACGTTGGGAATTACCGGCGGGTCTCTGGTTCTGGGTTTGCTTCTACCCTTTGGTGAGTACGCCGATCGCGACCTGTACCGACAGGCAATCGTTCCAGCTCTCCAGGATTTCTGTTTCCGGGGCCAGTCACTCTCCTTTGAGGTCCAGCACCTGTTTTGCAAGTTTGAAGGCTTTGGGCTGTTATCGGCGAGTGTGCTGGGGGAGTCCCGGCGATTCCGCAAGAGTGCGATCGCCGTTCTGGGGTATCGCAATACCTCTGTCGTGTGCCTGGATGAAGACAGCGACCCTATAGGACTGACCACCGACCTGGGGTTTGCCCGGATGTTGGAGGCGATCCAGAAAACCAATAGTGGACTCACCGATACGCTCTTGCTTGCCCGGTGTGTGCATCGAGCCGGGCTGAAGGTGAACCGGCGGGAACTCTTGCCCCTGGTAAAGAACGATCGCTTTGCTCAACAGCGGTTGGAAACCCTGGCACAATCGATTCCCATCGCTCAGCGGAGCTACTGGGCCCCCCTAACCCAGCTTTTTGCGGAGACGATGGGCAGAGAAACCGAGCAAATCCTCTGGGTGGGGGGTCCCAGCGATTATTTCCGTCCGCTCCTACAGCGCCAGTTTCGTGGTCCAGCATTGGTCTGGGGCGAGTCCCTAGCCGTGCAACTGAGGGAGCAGGTTGGCTCTGGGCTGCCTGCGGAAGCAATCCCGCGTCTTCTGGATGCCTATGGCTTCTGGTTCTACGTCTGGGGACGATGCCTGAAGATCCATGCCCTGGGGGAGGTGAGCGTCCATGCCTGAGCGCTTCAGTATCTCCCTGCGCGATGTTGCCTACAAGGCTACTGATCCCCTGCGGTTTGAGTTCTACCAGTATCTCAAAACCTGCCACCATCCGGGACCGGCTCTTTTGATCCGGGAAGCGATCGATCTGCTGGCTCGTCCTCATTTTCTGCGCCACCGGGGAGACCCGGAGGGACTCGTCAAAGCCGCCGCGATCGCCTCTGTCAGCACCCTGCTCAACCACGCTCTCCATCTTTGCTTGTCCTTTGGTCTAGATCCCAGAGAGGTCTTTCCATCGTTTCAGGATTCAATGCTCAGTCGGGAAGAAGCACCGCATCTGAACGGGGCACCTGATTCCCTGCCAATGGGTGAAGAGTTCACGGAGAAATTCCGAAAGGACTCTCTTTCCTCTGACCGTGAGCCTCTGCCCAGCAGACCCCAACGTCAGTTTCCCAAGACAACAGATACTCACGATTTTCTCGACAATCTTTGAGGTGACAACATGGCCAAACCCTCTACCTATACCGTGCAGACGCTGTGTAGCATGTACTCCCTCTCGGAAGAGGATGTGATTCGGACCCTTCAGGCAGCCAGGTTACTTGCCCCAGATGAACCCAAGCCAGGGGAAAAACAGTTCACTAAGACCGCCGTCGAGAAAGGATTTCTGGTGGTGCGGTCCTTCCTCGAAAGCGGAAAAGCCAAAACCTATCAGGAAGCTCAGGACCTGTTTGAGCAATCCCAGCAGCACCTGCAATCTCAGCAGCATCAGCAAACGAACGAGACAAGCGGCACGCCTGTAGCCAAACCCCCTGAACTGGAGCAGTTGTCCGCAATCATTAATGCGGATCTAGAGCAGATTGTGATCGGGTTGATGCAGGCCCGCAGTCATTTTGCCCAGAACCTCGTGGGTGCCTATGTGGAGATGATGCAGTACCAGCTGTCCCAAATGATCCAGAGTGGGGAACTGCAACAGATGATGCTGACTGAGCCATCTGGAAATCGTCTGGGAAACGGCTACAGCCTGCTGGAGCAAACCAGAGCCTGGATAAGCAGTCAGCCGGTCCCACCAGCTTTGCCAGCCTCGTCAGAACCCACATCTTGATCAATGTCCTGGAGATTATCCACAATCACGAGGAGATTCTGCAACAGAGGCAGAAGAGCATTCAGATTCAGGACCAGGAGTTACGCCAGTGGCAGTGGCGGCAACGGCTGTTCTGGGCTAGTTTTGAACGCTGGACGTCGGTGATGGCTCTGCTCCTGGTCACGCTGCTCCTGGGGATAACGCTGGGGGTGAATCTTCCCGAGGGAGTGGCTTGCGCTCAGCATAGCCTGTGTGCCGGGTTGCGCCTCAGACAGCCCAGGGTATTGCTCGAATGATCAGGAGTCATTGCTCTCAACGACGAGAGGCTGAACCAGTTGATTTGTCATGATGGCCATGAGTTATGCTTAGTCTGATTCACTAGCATTTTGGAAGTCTATATGCCACAAGTTGTCGCTGTACTCTCGCGTAAAGGTGGAGTCGGCAAAACAACAGTTGCCATGAATTTAGCACTTGCTGCAGGTAGTGCCACCATTATTGATACTGACCCCCAGGCTAGTGCAGCGGATTGGGGCGATCGCCGCCAAGGAGAACCCCCAGAGGTGATCACTTGTCCTCCGGCCCGGTTAAGTCAGACGATAGCTAAGCTAAAGAGCCGGTGGGTGTTTATTGATACTCAGCCTAGTAATAGTGATGGCCCTGTACAGGCAGCTCAAGTTGCTGATTGCTGCTTAATTGTGACTCGTCCTAACCAGATTGATCTGGATGCTATTGGTTCAAGCTTAAGCATTGCCAAGCTGGTAGCGAAGTCAGGTTTGGTGCTTCTCAATCAAGTTCAGCCTCAAGCTAAGGTAGATGATGTTGTTTCGCTGCTAGAGTCCACCGGGGCTGAGGTGGTGCCTGTACTCCTGCGCTACCGTGTAGATTTTGTCCATGCACCAGCTGCGGGCCAAGGGGTGCTGGAATATGCTCCTGAGAGTAAAGCAGCCGCAGAAGTTCGTGATTTGTTTCGATGGTTGGAGAAACGTGTCAATGCCAAGGCCAAAGCTTAAAGGTGATAAGTTGCTGGCGAAAGCCAGTGGAGCTGAATTGCAGCAATCAGTAGCCTTAGAGGTTGAGATAGTTCCAGACATCCCCCAAATCAGTTCCGTGGAAGAGGGACATGCTTATCTCCAGGAGTTTCACAATAAAGTTATTGGTGAGTTTCAGTTAGCTTACCGGCGATCGCTCCCTTGGGCCCGTTTAGCAGGTGAAGTGCTGATTCAAGTAAAGGAGCTTTTGCCCCACGGGGAGTTTCTGCCTTGGTTGAAGGCTAATTCAGAAATCAGCCCTCGCCAGTGCCAAAGTTATATGGCGATCGCTCGTGGTTGGGAATCAGTATTAATGGCAAATACGAACTCAACTTCGTATTTGCCCAGCGATCGCGAGTTGACGATAGCTCAGGCAGCGGCAGTGGTCGTGGATTGGGAGCGGCAGCAAAAAGGAAGTCAACCCAGGAAAGTGCCCCAGGTGCGATGGCAGCAACGGCAACAAAAGCTATCCCGTGCGGTGGCGGAGTATTTAGCTGACTTTTATCCTCAAACCCGGCAGGAGAAAACGCTGCTGCGGCAGCTTGAGCAGTTGCTTGAGACGCTATCAAAGTTGCAGCGGTGACGGATGGGCATTGTCAGGTTAACCGCATGTCAAGAAGGCCAGGGATCACCAAAAGCTGATATGCCCCTTTGGAACGATCGCCTTGGCACCACTATGGATCAATGAACCCGCCCTCGTCGGCTATGATCGGACAGATTGGTTGTGCATAGTGATGAGGGTGAAAGAACCCAAATGGTTCTGCTGAGTACGAAGTAGTCCTGGTCTACCCGTAAGATAAAATCATCCTTTTAATCGCAACGATCACAATCCCACTGTGCGCAGGAAGGGTCCGTTGGAGCGATCATTGGCGACCGCCTATCGCTTTGAAGTCAGAGGGGTTAGGATGTACACAAGTGTTGGTAGGAAAACAATGGCAACGAGCGATGCCCAGAAACGGGCGATCAAACAGTATTTAGACACTGAGCAGGGCAAAGCAGCCTTACACCGGGCTGTAGAGAAATACCAATCGACCGAGCAGGGACAGCAGAAGCTTAAAGAAGCTCAAGCTCGATTTGAGGCAACAGAAAAACGAAAAGCCTATCAACGAGAGTGGAAAAGAGCAAAGCGAAAACAGCTTAAAACTGATAGCAATAAATAGATAAAATAGAGGATTCAATAATTACTAAAATCCTGGTATAAGATCAGGAATTTCTATTTAAAGACAATGGCATTTGATTGACAAATTAATCAATATTGTCTACTATATATATATAGATATAAAAGACAAGTAATTGCCAGTCGGGACAAGCAGCCGACAAGGGAAGAAACCCTAGATAGCCAACGTGCTACCCCTGGGAGCCGTGAAGCCCAAGAGGTTTAGCAATCTGGAGCGTAGCGGTGGAAGTGAAATTAAAAACTTGTCTTTACTGCGTCAAAAGTTTGTCTGGCGGAAGGGATTCGATTGGACCCCGTCTCCCTTCCGCTGGGCCTTTCAACCCAAAGGAGATCCTACGATGAAAACAGGAAAAACGCTCGTTGAACTTGCGACCGAGATCCAACGCCAGGCAGACGGCAAGCGGGACTATGTAGCCGATACCCGCACGCTGCACATGACTGAGGTGGGGCAGCTCCAGATGGACGTGAACGATTCCCCAGTGACGCTGGACATTACCCCTCATGCTCATGGCCAGATTGCCAACCGGGTCGGGATTCCCACCCCCTATTACAAGCGGATGCAGGTGGAAGCCCCCCAACTGCTAGCCGCCAATGTCAATACCTGGTTTGAGCAAAAACCCGAACGTCGCATGGTTCGCACCCTCGATGGCCAGGCACGGGCTTTCTTGAGCGATCGCTTCCGCCGGGTGGATCACTACGAATTGCTGGAAGCCGTGTTGCCCGTGGTCGGAGAGATGGGAGACGGGATTCAGATTGCTTCGACCGAGATCACCGAGTCCAAGCTGTACCTGAAAGTGATCAATCGCCGTCTGGAATTGGAAGTCCAGAAGGGGGATGTGGTGCAAGCCGGGTTTGTGATTAGCAACTCCGAGATCGGGCTGGGAGCTGTGCGCGTGGAGCCGCTGATCTACCGGCTCGTCTGCACCAACGGCCTGATTGCCCAGGACTACAGCCAGAAACGCTATCACGTAGGCCGGGCGGCTGCTGCTGAGGAAGAAGCCTATGAATTGTTTAGTGATGAAACGCTCCAGGCGGATGACCAGGCGTTCCTGCTGAAGGTGCGCGATACGGTTCGGGCGGCAGTGGATATTGCCAAGTTCAGCCTGATTGTCGAGCGGTTACGGGAAGCCACTCAGCAGCCCATCGAAGGCAATCCCGTCAAAGCAGTAGAGGTCACGTCCAAGACCCTGGGACTGAATCAGTCCGAGAGCAGTGGCATTCTCACCCACTTGATTCAGGGGGGTGATTTGAGCCGGTACGGGTTGCTGAATGCGATTACTCGCACCGCCCAGGATGTCGAGTCCTACGATCGCGCCACGGAGTTAGAGGCCATGGGCAGCAAGGTACTCGCCCTGCCCCAGTCCACCTGGAAGGAGATTGCCCTGGCGGCATAACCCATCCGTTGCCGTGAACGGTTCTGGCAAAGTCAGGGGCCGTTCCTGGGGAGTGTCTTCGCTCCCCTTCCTGATCCCTTCTGGAGCGATCGCCATGGAAAACGAACTTTTTGATCTCCATCTACCCAACGCTTACGGCTGCATCCAGTCTGCTCTGTTCCAACTGGAGCGGGGCAATCTTGAACGGACGCAAGCCTTCCTAGAAGCAGCTGGGCGTTCATTGTCCAAAGCTGGAATTCACCCCCAAACCGAACGACTCTCATCCTTTGGAGGACACTCCCATGACCAGCCTGACCAAAATTAATCTCGCCTCGATCAAAGCCATTGGTCACGATGGCACCCATCTGCAAATCATGCTGGAAGCGGAAACTGGCTACACGATCGAATCGCTGCCTGCCCCCCGCCAAGCCTTTGAGGGCATCCAGCAGCTTGCTAACTTCACAGCGTTGCTCAACTCAACTGGAAACGGTCAGAGAGCCAGGGAGATCCTGCTGGATGAGATCCAGATGCTGCCTGTCGAGTCCAGCACAATTGTTGCCATTGGCTATTGTGATGTCTGCCGGGTGCTGCAAGTGGATTTCGTCAACGGGTCCCGCTATCGCTATCAGGACGTACCCACCCAGGTGTTTACCCAGTTCAAAGCCGCAGAGTCGAAAGGGCGGTTCCTCAATAGCGTGATCAAGCGGAAGTACGCTTTCCCCTATGAGCAGGTGAACTAACGTTCCAGGGGCGATCGCTTCTCGCTAAGGAGGATCGCCCTGCCATTGCGTTCCGTCCCACCCCAGCTGACCGTTCCTCAATCCCCATCTAAGAGGTTCTATGGTGACTACCGAAGTCAAATCATTGCTGATCACCGCGATGGACAAGATTCCCCACATGGATAGTCTGTGCCGGTGTCTGAGTAACGCTGCCCTCAGCCCCACCCTTGAGAGTGATGCGGACTGTCTGGCCAGCGTAGTTGAGGAAGTGCGCTCCGACCTGGCCGAAATGAAGCAGGAGCTGAATTGGATTCTGCAATGCTTGAACGAAAGGACGGGGTGCCCATGATGGCCAATCCTTCCGCCAGCCCAGAGCTACCCGAATGGATTCTCTCCCTCACTTGGGAATGCGTGGGAGAGGTAAACGTCCGAGGTCGGGATATCGATGATGCCTTTGAGCGGTACTTGTCTGAATTCCAGTCCGAATTACCGCCTGGTGAGTATGTTTGTGACTCGCTCCACCACGATCGCGAGGGCAGTCTAATCCACAATGAACACCCTGAAATGCATCAGCCCCAGGAAACCGACTGGCTGGTGACGATCGCGGAATACAACGGAGAGAAGGAGTACTTGTTCCCTGGACGGCTGCGCTGCTCACCCGATCAAGACCCGTCCCACCTGGCGGAAGCCATTGCAGCGACCTGGGGGTATTTAGAGGAAGACGAAGAACCGGAACGGGATGCCGTTGATCCAGGGGTGTTTTGGTTCGAGCACGGCCGGATTGCCGTGACGATTCAGTCTCTCAACCCCATTCCTCCGGCTCACTATTCTGTCCTGTCCATTTACCTACCTGATTTAACTCCCGCTGCGGCAGCCCTGGCGAGAGTAACACCGTTAAGCCCAGGGATTACCCCCGGTGATTCGTAGGCGATCGCCTGGACAGGCTTGAGAGCCGCCATGACGGTGAGAAGAGAGGCTGGCACGAAAGTTATCTTGCCGCACGCATCCTGTCACCTGATTCGTGATCAAAAACTTCAGGATAGTTTTCTCGGCTATGGCATAGAGCGCGGTGGAGAGATTCATGGCGATGAAACCTAGATCGATGTCATCAATCCCAAAAAGATTGATGGTTATGCACCGCAAGCCCCCTTTTACCAGGAGCCTGGGCTCGAAAATTGCAAACGGCTTCGATCGGTAAAACTCGGAAAGCGAGAGCAATTCATCACGATAAATCCTCTGTGTTTTTCATCATCTGGAGCTATGCGGCTAAGAACCTCAGGCAAGGCTTTTAGTTCTGCTCCGCTTGCATTTCGCTCAATCAATGGAGACTTTTATGAACCCTTCAACTCCTTACAATCCCTTCCAAGCGGCTGCCCAGGCAGCGATCGCTGAATTAACCTCTGAACAAGCCCAACGGTTCTATGCGCTCAAAGCTCAGCAGGATGTTCAAGATGCCCTCGATCGGGCGTTAACGATTCTGGGCTGGATCGTTCAATTATCTGAACTGGTCTACCATCTCGGAACGCTCAGCCGCGTCTGGTGCGACGCATTCGTGGCCCATTCGCAGTGTCAACCCATCCCCTCAAGCCTGGTGTTGGCGCCTGCTGCCCCACCCCTAGCACTGTTAGCGGAAGCCCCGCCCAAAGTCATCCGCCTCCCTGGGTCCCTGTCTTCCAGGGGTGAGGTGCTCATTACCCCTGCGCCTGCTGGCTGGGAAGGGCAAGAGCTGGATCGGCAACGGGCTGCTGAAGCTGTTCCGGCCGAACCGGCTGGACAATCCCGCCAGACTCGCTCAACGGCTCGGAAACGACCCTCACGCCGTCAGTCACGAACGTCTCAACCCTGATCCCTTTGGGCAATGGCCGCCGCGTCCGACGGAACCCCATCACGGGAACGGAACTGGCCCCCTTCCCGTGAGACATTAACCGTGGGAAAAACCTGAGCATAGAGCTTGATAATGGGCCCGCCTGTATCCGATCTTCACCGGGACAGTAACGCCACGGAATCCACGATCCATGTCGGAACCCGTCCTACCGAATGCTCACGCCGGCTGCGGCTGAAGGGCACTGGCTATCAGACTGACCAGCACCGTTAAACCGAGGGACCGTCGAAACAGATTCACACCCGCAACCACCTCCTGCCCCGCCCAAATGAATAAGGCCGCAAAGGTGATCCACTCAGCTCCAGTACGGAGGGAGCCTTCCGGCAATAGCCGTTGCGCAAAGCTGGCCCCGATCCCAATCAGTAGCGGGGGGTTAGGCATCTGTGCAATGACAATTTGCCCTTGAGAATCGCGAAACAGGTGATCCAGGACCGCCACGAGGGGGTCGGAAGCTGGGGAGGATGCAGAGACCATAGGCTCGTTCCAATCGCTAGTCCATTGATAATAACGAACCGGCGTCCCGTTCTCCTCCGCCTCCCTGAAGACTTGCCCATACTCGCTGGAGAATGGGATCACCGTTGCGAGGGCTGTTTTACTGTGGCGATCAGGTTTTCCCGTCATTGCCCCAGTGCGATCGGGTACTGTTGGCTCTGCAAGGGAAGCGTTGGGGGTTTGGGGGGTGCTGACCTCTAGCCTGTCGATGTCTATTGGCTAGCTAGCTCCGGCAATGATTGCCTAAAATAACAGCACCCTATCCTTCCCTTCGGTCAGTCAAGCCCACAGTCCCATGATTCAGCACCCTGCTGCCCAATCGCCCCTGGAAACTATCCGCCAAGTTCTCAGAGAACTGTTACCCGAATTGCGCGATCGGTACGGGGTGATGTCGTTGGGCATTTTTGGGTCCTATGTCCGGGGTGAGCAAACTCCTGATAGTGACCTGGATATCCTCGTAGAATTTGACGAACGCCCCCTGACGCTGCTCCAGTTCATTGCTCTCGAATACGAACTGAGCAACCGACTCCAGATGAAAGTGGATTTAGTTGAGAAAAGTATTCTCAAGCCCACCCTTGGGCAACGCATTCTCCAGGAAGTTGTGCCGCTATGACTGAGCCGCGCAGCGTTCAGGACTACTTCCAGGACATTTGGTGTATACCGATGATGCCATGCAATATCCCACAATTCCCTGGCGGTTAATGGCAGGGATGCGGGACAAACTCATTCACGACGATAGTGGAGCAGATTTGAAACACTTTGTTCAAATCGTTCTCAGCGATCTGCCAATCATCAAAGCGGCGATCGCTCAAGTCCTCTCAGATCTGTCCTCACAGCCCTGAGCTTTGGATTAACGTAGGGTTTAGAGCGACATTGAAGTACCTCAATTCTTCTAACCTTCACTTTTTGTACTTTTGCGATGCTCAGCTTTTAAAGTTTTAAGTAACTCAAAGATAAGATTAAGAAACGCTATGCTGAACCGAGTAAGCGAGAGTTCTCAGTGAATTTCTTCCATGCACACCGTCACACTGACTATCCCTGACGAAGCCCTTCAAGCTCTCCAGACGACTCCCGATGGCGTGAGCCAGGAACTGTTATTGGTTGTGGCAGTGAAGCTGTATGAATTGGGACGGTTATCCTCCGGTGCTGCGGCAAACCTGGCAAGGATTCCCCACACGGTTTTTCTGACTAAACTGGGCGACTACGACGTGGATACCTTTGCCCTCACCGAAGCTGAGCTGTCCGAGGATCTTGCTAATGCCTGAGGTGATTACGGATACCTCTCCGATTCAATACCTCTACCAACTGGCTCAACTGGAGCTGTTACCCAAGCTGTATGGGCAAATTAGAGTGCCTCAGATCGTAGCCGATGAACTGGCACAGGGGCGTGCTCAAGGAATCGCATTGCTTGCCCCGACTACCCTAGCCTGGATCACCCTCTGTCCTGTGAAAGCGAAGCAGTCTGGTTATTGGAAAGCGATCACCCCGCTCCTGGATGAACTGGGCACTTTGAACTTTCGTCTGGCTCCCGAACTCGTGCTGCCGTACTAAAATTAGCTCAGGAATCGGGATGAGCGATGCCGAACGTAGACATGCTTCACCAAGAAGCAATGGAGCTGGTAGACCAAGCAGTTCTGGCCCGTCAACGGGGTGATACTGAAGCGGCGATGCGTTTGTCGAGAGCGGCGTTCACCAACGAGCGGGCGGCAGCTGATTTAGTCGCAGATCAGTATGACCTGGAGCCAACTCGTTCTGTGCTGCATCGTAGTGCTGCTGTTCTGGCGATTGAGTGCCATGAACTTCGGGATGCAGAACGCTTGATTGGTCGTGCCCTGGCGGGCACCCCCCCTGAAGCCATTGCTAATGAACTCCGCGACCTGCTACTGGACGAAGTTTATTCGCAACGTCAGGCGATCGGGTCCTAAACCCTATCCAAACTCGTAGCCCTGATTCACCCAATAATGCCAGTCTGCGATCGCCTGCTGGGTTTCCTCATCGGACTGTGGAGCCTCAAGCTGGATCAACGGTACTGCCAGCGTATCGCCCTCCCACTCAATCTCCACAAACATTTCCTGCTCACATTCATCCTCCGGTGCCATGCCCACCACTTCCACGGTTGTACCTTCTTTCAAAGGAGAAATTCGTCGCTTACCGACACAGACCGCTGTAAATGGAAACTGTAGGGTGTCCTGCAAGTAGTAGTACCAGCCCATCGCCTGCTCTTCCGGGCCATAGGCATCGACCACAATTTCCATGATGATCCGCTCTTCCCGATCTGCGTCCCGTTCCGCTTTCACCATAAGCTCTTCCATCGCTTACTGAAGGTACACTCAGATTAAACCTTAACGCCCCTTGCCCAAATCAACACAAATAAAGGTCTCAACTCCCAGCACAATCAGATTTTGCACTTATTGTTTGTGATAAAAATTTGACTTTTCGATTTAAACTAAACCGCTGTGGGTAAGCGATACTCTCGCTTGGTTTGGTGGGATAGCCGGGCACAAAATTCCATAGCATCATGCCAGGACACTTGTTCAACAGGGCATTGTTTTCCGTTGAATTACAAATATTTTAAGGAATTACCTCAAAAGGTTGAGTGTCTCGCAGCAAGTAGATCCGAAAGTCGCTATCGAGGGTGAAAATTCGTTTCTGGTTCAAGGTTTCGGCCGCAGCCACCAGAGAGGCATCGGCTAAATCCATGGGAGTATCACGATATCGTGCCATCAGTTCAGCCATTCGCGATTGCTCAGAAGCTGATCCAGGATGTAAAACTAGTAAATCATTCTCGATGTACTCCCAGAGCTTTTGCTGAGCAGCCCAGCCGCCAAATTTACCGAGAAAATACATCGCTTCGGTAAAGCACGGCCAGGTGGTGACGAGGGGCGGGGCCATGAGAGGCAAAGCTGCCAGACATCGCTGATGGGCTGGATCCGTTTTATCAAGCAGAGCAATTAATGGTGATGCATCACAGAGAATCACGGACTTAAGGGCTGATGTTTTTCCAGGACGATTTCCGTAAAGATCTCCCCTGTTTTTCTACGGAGATTTGAGGGGACATCCAGGCTAACAGTACCTACACGCCCTCTGAGGGCTTCAGCTAAAGTTCCTGCCTCCTCTAGCGGAACTGAAACTTCATGGTCTATAACTGGTTGTGATGGAACAAGCCGCGCCAATTCATGCCCATCTTCTAAAATGAGAACTTCTTCGCCTTCGCGGATATGTTGAAGCAATGTAGAAAAATCGGCTGTGACATCCTGAAGACTGACGCTAATCGCCATACTTACCCTCGCTTTTATCTTCGCTGTTTGCCAGTCGGTGTCTTCATTGTACTAGAGGTCTTTTGATAGATCAGAAAGTACTGGGGGCAACACAAACTACCCGAAAACTGAGGTTGTTGAGCCTGAGATTGGGGAAATACCTGTAGCGGTATGCGGAGCAGCAATACCTCGGATCGTTGTACCCGAAGCCGCCGCATACAACACGCTTAACACGAAAATCATTTCACTCTCCCCGTGTCAAACTCCACTAACACTTGCGCCTTCAGAGTATGGTACTTGTGCTTGCCACTGTAGTAGCGTTTCTGTTTTTTTGGGGGCGTTCAATCTCCATCTCGCCCACATCGACGACCAGCACCTGCCGCTCCCACCCCGGTTGGTATAACTGCCGCTGACTGGGCAGCCGAAACCGACCACACTTGACCAACACATCCTCCACTTTGCGGACCATTCGCCCCACTGTGGTTTCGTGGAGTCCCCACCTCACCCCAATGTGAAATTGGCTGCGGTACTCTCGCCAGTATTCCAGGGTCACGAGTAACTGGTCTTCCACCGGCAGTTTGTTCTGCCCACCCCGCTTGCCTTGGCGTTCTAAGTGCGGGCGCAGTTCCTTCACCATCTCCATAAACGTGGAACGCCTGACTCCGCATAGACGCTTAAAGTCGCGATCCGATAGCTCCTGTAGTTCTGGGTATCCCATCCCTCCTCCTAGGACATCCTCATCTGCTTTCTCATTCTCGAACATCCACTTCCGATTCGCGCAGGAGGTCTATTACACTGGATTCATTACTGACTACAGTGTGACCGGAGTCAAGGACTCTTTTACGTGGGGACAGTGGGACAGATTCCACCGGGAGAGTCGGCTCTCCACTCACTTGGGAGGATTATCTTAATCCTCTAACACTCGGCTTGCTACATCGCACCGCTACCTTTACCCCTCTTTGTGTCTCCGTGTCTCGGTGACATTTTTTATTGCAGATACTTCTTCAGTTCAGCAGCAGATTGAACGAATAGAGAACGAACGGCTGGCAGTTTGGCTAAACCATTGAGTAGCCCGAAGTCATGAATCATGCCATCGTACTGCACGAGTGTCACATCTACTCCAGCTTCGTCAAGCTTGCGTCCATAGGCTGTACCTTCATCGTGTAGAATGTCGCTCTCGGCAACCACAATTAGCGCTGGGGGCAAGCCATGCAATTGCTCAACCGTTGCCCGTAGAGGAGAGGCATAGATATCTTTGCGCTTTTCTGGATCGGCGATGTACATGTCATACATCCATTTCATTGTTGGTGCGGTGAGGAAACGTTTGTCGCCAAATTGATGATAAGAATTCGTTTCAAAATCAGCATCGACGATCGGCCACATCATGATTTGGAGCTTGATGTGTGGTCCTCCCTTTTCTTTTGCCTTCAATGTGGTGACAGCCGTCATATTGCCGCCGACACTATTTCCGACCACAGCGAGATTTTTCCCGTCAACGCCAATCTCCTCACCATGCTCGGCAACCCATTTGGTCGCAGCATAGATCTCGTTAATAGCTTGGGGATACTGAGCATCTGGTGTGCGAGTGTAGTTGATAAAGACACCTGCAAAACCTGAAAGCACAACCAAATCACGTACCATACGTTTATGCGTCGGATAATCACCCAGCACCCAACCCCCACCATGAATAAAGATAAAAACAGGCAATATACCTGTAATGCCTTCAGGACGGACAATGTTGAGTGTGATTGTATAACTATCAGTGGTAATTGTCTTTTCAGACTCTTCAATGCCTGAAAGATTGACTGGAACGGAAGCCTGCGCATCTACAAGAACCTGGCGTGCTTCGATCGGGGTGAGTTTTTCCAGTGCTACACCTGGTGCGTTCAGCACTTTCAAAAATTCCTTGACCCCTTTGGAAAGACGTGGATCATCCGCGACTTCCAAAATTTTTGCTGTTGGCGAGTTTACTTGAGTAACCATGACATTCTCCTTTGATAAATAGTAAACAATCTGTTGAAATGGCCCTGTGAAGCCAATTAACTTGGCAGGATTTATGGATAGACAGTGATTATGAAATATCCCCGCGTCTCCGTCTCCGTTATCAAATAGGAACGGGCTGCAGTCGTGACGTGAGAAATTGGCTGATATGCGATGAGATCGCCTCCCCATCTTCTTCTAAGGCAAAATGTCCGGTATCGAGTAGATGCAACTCAACATCCTTTAGATCGCGCTGATAGGGATAAGCACCGTTAGCAGGGAAGATGTAGTCGTTCTTGCCCCAAACAATCAGGGTCGGAGGTTGATATTGACGGAAATACTCCTGCCATTGGGGGTAGAGTGGTGGATTTGTGCCATAACTATATAGCAGCGCCAATTGAATTTCACTATTACCAGGGCGATCAAGAAAATGTTGATCCATCGTCCAGGTGTCAGGGCTGATCGCTTCTAGATTGCGAACACCATTGGTATACTGCCACTTCGTTGCTTCCAACGTGACAAGATATTCAAGCTTGGCAGCATTCTCAGGCGATCGCTCCTGCCAGTATGCCTTAATGGGTTCCCAAAATTCGCGCAGTCCTTCCTCGTAAGCATTGCCATTTTGCACAATTAAAGTTTGCACTCGCTCTGGATATTTAGCTGCAATCCGATAGCCAATCGGTGCACCATAATCCATCACATAAAGGCTGTACTTTTTGAGATCGATCGCGGTGATGAACTTCTCCACAATCTCAGCCAAATGATCAAACGTGTAATCAAACTCATCCACACTCGGCGCAGAACTGTTGCCATAACCGGGATAATCCGGTGCAACTAAATGAAATTTATCTGCAAGCGCAGGGATAAGATTGCGGAACATGTGAGAGGAGGTTGGGAAGCCATGCAATAGCAGGATAGTTGGATTATTACGAGAGCCACCTTCACGGTATAAGATATCCAAACCATCAATCGAAACGGTGCGATATGTAGTCATGAATTACTCCTTGCAAATGTATAAAATTAACATGATCTTGTTTTACGGCAGGTTATTTATTCCCTATCCTGACGACGAATCTGCTCCTGAAAGTAATCGCGCCAACTTGCGGGTAATGCTTCCAATTGAGTAACGCGATGAAGTAAAACCGGATCATTTTTCTCACGGGTATACAACTGAGTGATATCAACAACCGTGATGTTGTTTTCATCCCGTCTCACTAGCTCTAACGTGTCTCCAGCAACCACTTCGCCTTCTTGCAAAACCCGAAAGTAAAATCCGGTGCGACGACTGGCGAGAAAGCGTTTTACCATATCAGGTCGCCCAAACCGAATCCCCAGTTTGTAGCAGGGTAATCGCGGTTGAGTCACCATGAGTTCCACACTGCCGATTTGAAAGCGATCGCCAATATTTAGATCCTCTTCTTTAACTCCAGTAACTGTGAAATTTTCACCAAATATCCCTGGTGTTAATTCTGTATCAGGCAATTCACCCCGCCAGTAGTCGTAATGTTCAAAGGGATAGACATACACAGCTTTGTCTACTCCACCATGGACCAGCGGGGGCATTTGAACAGAAACCTACGGTTTCAAATCGGTAAACAGTGAAAAGCCAGTTTGTATAAGGCTTCTAGCTATAGGTCATCAATAAAATAGGTTCCATTAGGCACAACATGCTTGAAGGGGAGCAGGGAGATGTGAGATAAGGTTTCATCCTCTATCACCTCACCTTGGGCTCTGAGGTCCGTGATAATGTCATTGATTTTGAGGGTGTTCCAGTACAGGATGGCATTGGAAACCAAGCTCAAGCAGCTGGCCTTATTCATCATCTCCTCGTAGTCACCCGTCGTGAACTCTCCTTGGTCAGCAAAGAAAATCCGTCGTGGCAGCTTATGCCGATACTCGCCCTTGTTGAGCTGTAACTGGACCGTCTGCCGAAGGCTAGGGTCAGTGAGATAGCGCAGGATGTACTGGGTTTTGAGAATCCGTCCAAGGTGGGTAAAAGCTTTAGAGAGCCGGTCTGCGGGAAAGCTATTGGTCAATCGCTGGACAATGACATGGGCTGGAGCGGTGCGCTGCTGGAGCGAGAACGCGACCCGCAGCATCTCGTCCCACTGCTCCTCAACGAGGTCGAGATCAGCGGTTCTCGTCAGTAGGGGGGTGAATACACCGTAATCCGCTTGCGGGTTGATGCGATACAGCTGTTGTTCCTTCAAGTCCCGAATGCGGGGCATGAAATAGAACCCCAGCAAATGACATAGTGCAAAAATAATCTCAGTGTAACCGTGAGTATCCGTCGTGTGTTCGCGGATTTTGAGGATGGTGTTGTTTTCGAGCAACCCATCCAGGACATACAAAGCCTCACGGGGGCTACAGGAAATGACTTGAGTGCTGAAAACTGCGTACTGATCCGAGACATGGGTGTAGAGGCTGATCGCTTTTTCGTAATAGCCGTAGTAGCGCGGGTAATAAGATGCCAGCAGGCTACTGGCCCGAATTCCAAACCGCTGAGCATCTGAGGATGAAAGCGTGCCAGACCCATAGGCGGCACTCAACGGCAGTTCATAATGGCGATTAACAATTTCAGTGCTGGCGGCTGTTACGGTCTCCTCGCGAATGAAATCTTGCAGGACATGTCGGAGCATGTCAAGGGTGATCCCTTTCACACTGACACTCATCGATACCACCCCAAGATTGGTGGCTTGAGAAATCAGTGCCGCCATTAATGTTTTGTAGAAATGTAATGGTTTAGCCTGGTGAGCCTGGAGCGGCGTAAAGTGCCGACTGAAGTGAGTGAGTTGATCCACCTCCATCAACAGCTGTTCGATCCGAATGGATGGGAGTCTTGCCTCAATGACCTTTTGCAAGATGGCAACGCTCGGCGATACGGTCACCTTGTCATATCGCTTGAGCTTCAGCTTGCCGTCGTGAATCTCAGCAAAATCGTCAGTGGGAAACGTTTCCTGGGTTTGGGCGATCGCCTGTTGAAATTGCTGAGCGAGAACGGCTCTGACTTCGTGCTTCTGGGGTTGTTGCAGCACCTCAAACGAGGATGACCGGCTCTGCTGCCAGCGGCTTTCGCTGAGCATCAACTCCCAGAAGGAGACATGGTGCTTACTCTGAGGCAAATAGAGATCGCCTGAGCGCAAGGCATCCTTGACCGCTAACGCTAATGCCAACTCCCAGGTATTGCGATTGATCGCCCCCGTCGGATCGGTCAGTGCCCGCCGTAGTTCGTTCGGGACAAAGCTCAGGGGTACTGTTTGGGGCAGCTTTTTGATCTCACCCGCATCGAGCTTCCGAACACACTCAATCGCTTGGATTAAGCTGTCGTTCCCCTCTTTCGCGACGAAAGGGAGATGGATAAACTCAGCAAAGTACTTACGGAGACTAGGATAACGGGCCAAGAGTAAATCTCCGTACCCCCTTTCCTCAAGCCGCTTAAACGTCCGTAAGTCCTCCAGCGCACTGCGAAATGTTTCCTCGTCAACGAACTGCCAGAAGTCTCCCTTCAAAAGGGGTTCGTCTGTCGGCCAATCGAGAAGGCAGTGGTTGACCTCGAGCACCAGATCAATCGCTTTTTTTTGCCGCTTGCGCAAGTCGCGATGCTTTTGTTCGTAAATGTTTTTGGTCTTACGGCACATCTCCATCAGGTATTGCTCATGCATCGTGACGAGATGATCCAGTAGGACTTTACGGGTTTCTAGCAAAAAGCAGACCATCAGGGCATAACGCTTCGGGTCTGCGAATCGCCGAAGATCCTTGGCACTGCAGCGTTTCGCCTGCTTGAACAGATAGTCGAGGAACGCCGGCGTCAACATCCGTCCCTCAAACTGATCAATCCCGGTTTCGCTCACCGTTCGGTAACGCATCAGGTAGGACCGCAACGATGAGATCGTCGCCGCGGGCGGATAGGCTTTGAGCTGGTGGAAGTAAGACCGTTGCTCACCTTCAGGCACCTTGAGTAATTCGTCAATGGCGCATCGCAGTTCGGGAGATAGGGCTTGAGCAACCGACTCAAAAAGCTGTTGATGGACCGTCGTACAGATGTGAATGATCAGCCGTTCGAGAACCGAAGGACCGGGCAGGAGAACCTGGTTCTCAAGCAAATAGTGTTCCGCTTGCCGGAACAAATTGTCGGGTAGTACCCCCAGTTGAGCTTTTTCCTCTAGCCATCCCTTAAGGCGGTCTTGGGTAGCCTCGTCAAACCGATTGAAGCCCAAGTGTTTCAAAACGGTTTGGCGATGTTCTAGATAGGTCGCTTCTCGCTCCGGTTTCTGAATCGACAGAGAAGGGGGTAGGTCGAGCTGCTGCCCCAGATAATTCATAATTTGAGGCGAGAGCCCCTGAGCTGGGGTTAAGAATCGACCATATAAACGCACCGTACAGATTTGGATTGCAAGATGTAAGCGGAAGGTTTTCCGATGCTTTCGGATCAACTCTTGGTCCCCCTGGGAGAGCGTCCAGTCCTTGACCATCTGCTCATCGGAAAAGCTTTGAGGCAACGAGATGGGCCGGTAGCGTTGTCGCTGAGATAGAAAATTGTCTTGTCTAGTCACGGCGATCGCCTGCCCCTTACACTCAAAACAGGGCTCAGAAAACGACCGTTTTCTTTGTCCTCCAGTTTTGAGCATAATCGAGTCTTGCTGAGCATCAGAAAACTCATCTAAATTTCAAAGCTAAGTAACCCCAGCTCCATTTATCTTTCTTAGCTCTTAAGGAGCCGGTATGCTCATTGGTTATGCACGGGTGTCCAAGACCGATGGGTCGCAGCTGTTAGATTTGCAAACGGATGCGTTACGTCAAGCAGGCGTCCCCGACCACCGCGTTTATACTGACCGTGTTTCGGGACAGACCTCCCAGCGCCCAGGACTAGAGGCTTGTCTTAAAGCCCTGCAACCGGGAAATACGCTAGTGGTTTGGAAGTTAGACCGCTTGGGACGCGATTTGAAACATCTCGTGAACACCATTGATGAATTGCGACAACGAGAGGTAGGATTCAAAGTCCTTTCAGGTGCTGGCGCAGAAATTGACACGACAACAGCGAATGGCCGCTTGTTCTTTACGGTCTTTGCGGCACTGGCAGAGTATGAACGGGAATTGATCTCAGAACGCACCAGGGCCGGGTTGCAAGCAGCACGGGCTAGAGGACGCTTGGGAGGGCGTCCACGCAAGATGGATACAACGGCACTCCATATGGCCATGACTGCCATGAGTGACCCACAAGCTTCGGCTCAGCAGGTCGCTCAGAAGCTCGGGATCACGACAGCGACGCTCTACACCTACGTCAATGGGGACGGCTCTGTCAAAGAAGCAGGCCAGCGATTGCTCGATAAAGCAACGCCAAAATCGAACACGGGTTACCGCAAAGGGGCTTCTCATTCAAAACCGTAGGTTTCTGTTCAAATGCCCCCGCTGGTCCTTGATGTTTTGTTGCTGCTGCACCCGACGCTGCTGGGTGGCATGGGATTTGTCCTGTTCGGCTCTGATGACGGTGGAGCGGGCTGGAACGACAACTGTATTGGCTTCTGGAGAACCTGGCTGTTGTTCAATCGCGTTGAGTTCACGGCTGTAATGGCCGAAAACCTTTTCGAGTGCTTCCCCCAGGTTCTCGACCAAATGGAACCGGTCAGCCACTTGCACTGCATCGGGAGCCCCCTGGTTCATTCCCTGCCGATAAATGGCTGACCGGTCACGAGAGAGGATTTCCACTCCAGGATGTTCCAGCAACCAAGCCGCCAGGGTTTCCGCTGTCCGGTCCTCTAACAGAGCGATCGGTCGATGGTGGTCCAGATCCACCAGAATGGTGCCGTAGTGGTGACCTTTGCGAAGCGCAAAGTCATCGACTCCCAACACCTTTGGGGTTTCCACCGGGGGTAGGCTAAGCCGTTGGAGGTGGTTGAGCAGAGTACTCCCGCACACGCGACAGCCGAGACGCGCGGCCAATCGCGCCCCTGCAGCCCCTCCTAAAGCGAGACCAATCGCTTCGAGGCATTGGGTCAACCGCACGGTTCGTCTCGACCAGGGAACCGTAATTTCTGGTAATCGCTCGGTGAAAATCCGGCGGGGGCACTGGGGATTGTCACAAAAGAACTTGGCCACTTGCAGCACCAACGACAAGGTGATGTTCGCGTATGGGCGGTCAGCTAGCGTCCGGTAGTAATGGCTATGAACACGCTCGGTGATCATTTGGCACAGTGGGCAAGGGGCTGCACGTTGGGTGGAAATTACCCTCAACGTCAAATGCTGCTTTTCCCAATCCAGATCATGGTGCTGTAAATCGAGCTGATTGTCACCAGGGAGCAGACTTTGCAGGAGTGAAGCTGTCATAGAGGTTACGGGACTAACTACCCCTTCTATAGCCTCTAACGGCAGGGTCTCCTTCACCAAATCCTCGGAAGAGCCCCATGCGGTTGACATTTGACAGACATTGACCCTCAGCGTCGGGGATGAGGAGTTTCAAGCAATGCTCTTAATGGCAACCGGACTGTGAAGATACTGCCCTTTCCCAGCGCACTCTGCACCTGAATCGTCCCCTGATGAGCCTGAACGACCACTTTGACAATGGCTAATCCCAGTCCGGCCCCTCCGGTTGTGCGAGAACGATCGCTGCTGACGCGATAAAAGCGGTCAAAAATCCGATTCTGATCTACTGGGGCAATGCCAATTCCCGTATCCTGCACCTGGATAATAGCGTGGCGACTATCCTGCATCAGGGTCACCTTAACCTGCCCTTGAGCGGGGGTGTACTGAAGGGCATTGGTAATGAGGTTACTGAATAAACGATAAAGTTGTTCTTCATCACCAACAACATAAACCGGGTAGCCCACCAACTGCTCAGTCGTGAGGTGAATGGACTGGGCGATCGCCAGCGGTATCAGTTCTTCCTCTAAGTCCATCACCAGGTCATTCAAACAGATGAGTTTGTGCTGAACCGGAATTTTCCGACGATCTAACCGTGAAAGGAATAGCAAATCCTGGGCCAGTTGAGACAGACGTAGAATTTGCCGCTGGACAATTTTCAACGTGTTCCGGGCTTCGGCTTCCGGGAGAGCTTCCAGAGAGAGGGATGCTTCTACAGTGGCACGGGTAGCCGCTAAGGGAGTACGTAATTCGTGGGCGGCATCGGCAGTAAACTGCTGCATCTGTTCATAGGAGTGATAGATTGGCTGCATCGCTAACCCTGCCACCCACCAACTTGCGCCAGCAACCAGAAGCATAATGACTGGCAATCCCAGCAGCAAGATCAGTCGTAAACCGTTGAGAAAATCATCATATTCCTTAATGGAACGCCCAATTTGCATATAGCCCCAGGTTTGTAAGTTCGTTGTCTTTAAAGGAATCGACATTTGGTGATACCGAATCCCCTCCCGATCCTGGACTTCTCGTAGGTGAGTATTTTGTAGGGATATTGGCAGACCCAACGGTTGCCGTCCAACCGTGGCCACCACTTGGCCTGAGGTCGAGAGAAAACGAATATAGTACCCCTGTTGCTGCACAAGGCCCAGAGTATGCCGCCGAGAAAATTCCTGCTGATTAAAACACTGCTCACCCTGCAAACAAAGTCCAGGAAGAAATTTTTCCACACTCGGTTCCATGACTCCCGGTTGCTGCAACACACCCTCTAAACTGTCGTGCAAAGTGCCAGATAGCGTTACCAGTTCCTGATCAAGCGTCTGCCAGAAGATCTGCACCATCATCTCATGCAGGGTAAGCCCGCAAAGTCCCAGGATCAGACCCATGACAGCAGCATAGGTCCCAGCCAGTTGCAGACGGGTGCGGTTAAATAGCCGATTCTGATACATGGGGTACATTCAAGCGGTATCCCAGCCCACGCAGCGTTTCAATGCGATCTTCACAACCCCATTCCCCTAGCTTCCGTCGCAGCAGCCGCACTTGAGCTGCAACTACATTACTGGTGGACTCAGATTGCAAATCCCAGAGACGATTGCGGATCTGCTCCTGATTGAGAAGCTGATTAGGATGTTGCATAAAGTATTCCAGAAGCTGAAACTCTTTAGCTGTTAAAGAAATTGGGTGCGAAGCTTCCCCTGACTGCACTAAAACTGTTGAGCTACTGTAATCTAATACGAGTGGTCCGGCCTTGAGTTGTTGGGGCTGCAAATTTTGTGAACGCCGCAGAAGTGCCCGCAACCGAGCCAGCAATTCTTCCATGCCAAAGGGCTTAACCAGATAATCATCTGCTCCTGCATCCAGTCCAGTCACCTTGTCTTCCATGCGATCGCGGGCAGTAAGCATCAGTACCGGCAGCGCGTTCCCCTGCGATCGCAGTCGCTGACAGAGTTCCACCCCAGATAATCCTGGTAGCATCCAATCCAAAATGATCAATGTATAGGGAGCCTGGGGATTACTGATATAGTTCCAGGCTTGAGTGCCATCTAGTACCCAATCGATAACATACCGCTGGCGACTCAAAACCTGCCGAATCGCTGCGCCCAAATCGGGTTCATCTTCTACCAGAAGAATTCTCATCGCAACTCCATCCTACTTCATTCAGGGGGGTGTCCTGGTAGTTACACGGATTGTTTCTAGAGGCTGAGCAAAATCTGTACCGCTGGCAATGACAGAGATCGGAAAAAGCCATACATTTCCCTGCTGATATGGTGGCTTTACCCCTTTTAGATTAACTCGAATCACTGTGTTTGCTGGCACAGGCTGAGGGAAGGCGACCGTTATCCGATTCTCAAGCATGGAAAAGTTGGATGCAAGCTTGCGTGCAGGCGACTTACTGTCTGAAATATCTTCGACTTCAATCCCATCTTTCACCCGTAGCCCTTTTGGTAAACCGATCAACAGTTTGTCAATAGATACATTTTGACTAACATGAAGCTCAAGTCGATAAACAGGGTTGGCGATAAGGGCATTTGGAGGAATAGCAATTCCTCGATGAGGATGAGTGAGAGTAGCTGGAGCTTCTCCAGCAAAAGCCAGGTTAGCCCAAGGTAGAACAGCCAGAACTAAAATTCCTGTTAACCACAGGTTTTTCATAGATCCTCTTAGATATTCTATTGCAGCGTTCACAAATAGGTTGTGAACAAGGGGGGGTTCCCCCCACAAAGGGGTTCTACCCCTTTACCCCGTTTAAATCTCAATTGGGATTGCTATAGATCAGAATCCCTATATTGACAAGTTTGGCAGTACAAGATGAAATCAAGATGAAATAATGAACAGAATCAGTTCTTTTGTTACTGACAGAACCACAAATCCAGTTCCTCTAAAAACAAATTACTATTTCCAGATACGTAATTGTCGATTCAATTTGTTATATTAATTGAGTTTGATTGAAGCTTGCCCGAAGAGTTTACTGGATTAGAGTTTCGTATCAATTCACTCGTTGTTTTGGCTTTTCCGACAAGTTCAGTTAAATTTTCAATTTTGGGAGAGTTAAGAGATGAGGCTAATAAAAATTCTTTCATGTTTGGAGAGCTGAAGATTTAAATGCTTAGCTACCTGACAAAAACAACGTTACTTGCCCAATCTGTTAGCCAGCCAGGTAATCCCGCATTCCCTTCTCATGAAGACGGAGGCGGTGCAAAGCCCGATCCTGAATCTGACGCACTCGTTCTCTACTGATTTTCAGGCGTGCAGCAACTTCCGCTAATGAAAGATTTTTACCATCCTCAAATCCGTAGCGGAGTAAGAGAACCTGTCGTTCCAGTGATGTCAGGTCGGATAAAAGAGTAGCCACATCCTGTCGCAACAGGTTTTGTGTCACGTGAACCTCTGGAGCGGGGCTGGAAGCCTCAATCAAATCTTTTAGCTCAGTATCCTGCTCATCTCCCACCCGTAGTTCCAGGGAGAGAGGCTGGCGAGTCAGAGCCAGGTATTCTCGAACTCGTGATGACTCCAGCCCGAGGGCTGCACCAATCTCAGCAATCGTCGCCCGCCGTCCCAATTGCTGAGCCAGGACCCGGTGGGACTTCTTAATCTTGTTCAGAGCTTCGGTAATGTGGATGGGCAGGCGAATCGTTCGCGACTGCTGGGCGATCGCCCGCGTAATTCCCTGCCGGATCCACCAGAAGGCATAGGTGGAAAACTTATAGCCCCGTGCAGGGTTAAACTTTTCAACCCCCCGCTCCAGACCCAGGGAACCTTCCTGGATCAGATCCAGCAAATCCAGATGCCGCTGCTGGTACTTTTTAGCAACTGCCACCACCAGCCGCAGATTGGCTTCAATCATTTTTCGCTTGGCTTGCTGTCCATCGTGCAGCACTTTTTCCAGGTCAGATTCGCTGAGATGAACGGACTCCGCCCATTCCTGCGATGTCGGTTGGCGTTGGAATTGAGCAGCCAGACGCGCTTTATGCTCCAGAATTTGCATCATCTGCCAGACCTGCCTGCCATAGATAATTTCTTGTTCATGGCTTAATAGGGGGATACGCCCGATTTCGCGCAAATAAGCTTGAACGGGATCGAGAGTGTTGGCAGGACTGGCTCCCCTGGCTTTAGCGTTTGTTGTGTTCATGAATTGTGCATCCCAATGCTTGCATCTAAGGGGTGAAGGACATACTTTTCAATCTCAAGAATCCACCTAATTCTCGTATTCTCAGCTAAGTAGATGAAATCAGAATGAAATGTTCAATCCTGAAGTCTGACCAGTTGATGCGGGTTACAGCGACTTGAATCGGTTAATTCAGTTGCTTGCGAAATTGGCGAATGCTGATGGCTAGGAAAGCAGTGGCAAAAACTCCCAGTGCCAGCGCATCGCTCCAGAGAAAGTTCAAGCCAATACCCTTGAGAATCACCCCCCGTAAAATCCGCACATAGTGCTGGAGGGGATTGAATAGGGCGATGAAGCGGAAAAACGTCGGCATACTGTCTACCGGTGCGATCGCCCCTGAAAGCTGAAGTAACGGAATATTGACAAAAAAGGCGGTCAGGATCAGTTGTTGCTGGGTGCGGGCAAATGTGGCCATCATCACCCCAATCCCAATCCCGGTGAGCAGATACAACCCCGAAAGCCCCAAAAAGATTGGCAGTGCCCCCCGAAAGGGCAATCCAAACACCACTAAACCAGTTCCCAGAGCCAGAAATACCTCACCCATGAGCAACACAAACAAAGGGACTGTTTTAGCCAGGATAATCTCCCACTCTGCGGCGGGGGTCATCAGCAATTGTTCCAGCGTTCCTGTATCCTTCTCCCGGATCACGATCAGAGAGGAAATCACCGTACTGCTGATGGTCAGGGAAATCGCCATTGTACCTGTGACAAAAAACCAGCTACTTTTGAGTCCGGGATTATAGAGAAAAACATGCTGGGGCTGCACCAGAGATGGCAGTGGATTGGGGAGCAGTTGGCGTCCATACTCCTGGGTGATCCGGCGAATGTACCCACTGGCAATTCCGGCCGTATTGGCATCCACCCCATCGACCAGAACTTGCAGCTCGGCGGGTTTTGCCTGGGTCAGATCCCGCTGGAACTCAGGTGGAATCACCAGCCCCAGAGTAACATTCCCCTGCCGTACCTGTTCCCCCAATGCTTGCTGGCTCAATAGATACTGCTTGGCCACAAACACCTGATTTTCAGTCAGGGCAGAAACCAGTTCCCGGCTTTGCCAAACCTGGGCATAATCGACAACCCCCAGGCGGATCTGGGTAACATCCGGGTTAAGGGCCAGACCGTAGAGCAGCACGTCTATGGTTGCCGGGACAATAAACAGCGTCAGGATCACTTTATTGCTGAGGATCTGCCGGATTTCCTTGAGCAGAAGTGACCAGAAGCGACTGGCAAATAGAGGATGGAGAATCTTCATGCGATTTAATCAGATAACTGCATTTTGGCGAGGATGCGCCGGGCAGTAGAAAACAGGACAATGCCCAGCAGAGTGATCATGAGTGTGGGAAACCAGACTCCCAGCCAGCCTGTTCCCCGGACAAAGGCATCACGGGTCAGCTGGATGTAGTAGTGCGCTGGCAAAGCTTTCGAGAGATAGATCAAGGGAAAGGGGATATTTTCAACCGGATAAATAAAACCAGACATCAGCAGGGCCGTCTGAAAGCCGATGACAGCGATCGCCTCCACGGTCATCACCACTTCATTGGTAAGGCTGCCAATCAGCAAGCCGAACATCACCGCAGATCCCACATAGAGCGGTGTAGCAATCAGCAGGGGAATCGGATCACCAACAAACCCAACTCCAAAGATCAGCAAACCGGCCACCATGATCACGAGGGCCTCGCTCAGACCGATGAAGAGAAATGCTAACCCTTTACCGATTAAAAATTCTGCGGCACTGATCCCGGAGGCATACACCTGAAGAATATTCCCTTTTTCTTTCTCCCGTTCGATAGCGATCGCCACCAACAGCGCGGGATAAACCCAGAGAATTAACCCGTAGACCCCCGGCACAATGAACAGGGATTCTCGCCGCCCCGGATTAAACCAGAGCCGCAGGTTTAGCATCAGGGGATTGACCGCAGTTGCTAAATTGGTACTGGTTAAAAAGGCACCACTGGTCGCATGGATGCTGTTCTGGATAATTCTGGCGTTATTGGTATCCGTGCCGTCGATTAAAACCTGGACAGGAGCAGGTTTATCGGCTTTGATCCGACGACTGAACTCCGGGGGAATGGTTAGCACTGCCCTGGCATAGCCATGATCCAGAGCATGGATGGCCGGATCACCGCCGGGCCAGGGGGTCGGTTGAAACTGATTGGTGGCGAATATACGTTCAATGTAAGTGCGGCTGAGGGGGCTATTGTCAAAATCCTGCACGACCAGTGGAATGTTTTTCATTTCCAGGCGAATGGCAAAGCCGTAAATCAGCAGGGTCATCAGGGGTAACAGAAAAGCCAGCGCAACCGTGAGGCGATCGCGGCGAAACTGAGAGAGTTCTTTTCGACACTGGGCCAGAATTCGTTTCATTGAGCTTGCTCTCAATTACTATACAAATTTTGTAGCGATAACACGGCTCAAAAAACTGGATTTATTAACACTGATTACAGGTGTCTAGCTTGCAATGTTTGAGAATTTTTTTGACTTTCCGATTAAAGGAGCGGCGGAAAAGGGAAGATATCAAAATCATCATGATGATTGTTACTAATAAAAATAAAAATCGTACAGTTAAATTGACGTTTAAAGTAAAAACAATATAAGCTAATGCTCCCAAAAAAGAGATGTATGTAATTCCAATAAAGATATAGAAAATTTGCTCTACATCGTCAACCTTAAAATCCTGAGCTTCAAACCGAATTGGGCATGGCTTGCCACAAGGAACCCGGACATAAGACTCCCAGAGCAGAGTATAGCCAAGATAATCATTGATCTTGGTTTCAATATGTTCTCTGATGTACACACTTGCCCGGATAATTCTAATCATTTCCGCCAGCCAGAAATTTAATATACACAAACTTAGCAAGGGAATGATAATCATATAAACCAGAACAATAAAATAGTCATTTAACGTCGTTGCGGATAGGGCTGTGGCACTGGCAATTCCACCCAGAGTCGCACTGCCAAAGCTAAGAATACTGTTGCGATTCTGCATTGACTGCATCATCTCGGCCCGTAATGCTCTGTATTCTTCCAGCATTACTTGAATGTGAAATCTGACATTTTTAGGCAGGGGATCGTCCATCACAAAATTAATAATGGCAGGTGATAAAAATTAATTTCTTCTCTATTCATGCCGATAACCCAACATCTGACGGCGGGCGAGGTAGAGAATCAATGGTGGTAGAATGATCCACTGAAGCACTGCCAGGGAACTCATCCCCAGAATCGGCACCGCGAGAACGGTTACGCCATAGTCTCTTGACACATTCACACGGTAGGTCTCTAGGATCAGCGTAATCAGTAGACCAACACTCGTGAACAGTACTGCGAATTGGTGAGTTGGATGGAGTAGCCAGCAGCGGGAATGGGCAATCCCACTGACAACCCAACTGCAAATCAAAATAATTACCGCATCGCCAAAGCTGCAATGAGTCAGATCACGAATTTTATTCGCCAAAGATGGACTGTTGTAGAAGGTATAGTAGGGAGCCTGCCACACTTCATAGACAAAGTTCAGTAGAAAGGCAAACAGGAATAGACAGGCTTCTGGTGTTGCCAAAATTCGTGTCAATTGCGGAATCAATGTCTTTCTGCTCATGATTAATGGTTTTGATGAATCAAATTAATAATGCGCTACTTCTTTGTTCATCTTGTGCTTGCGCGTTGCACAATGCCAATAAAGGCATCTTCCAGGGAGAAGGGAAGGTTACGAACAGAGCGAAGTTCAGAATTTGATGACTGAAGCTGCGATTGCACCTGCGCTAATTCCTGCTCTGGATTGTTAAGAACAAGATGCAAGCGATCGCCAAACAACGAAATTTGCCAGGGTTCAAAGTGTTGCTTCAGCAGGTCGTAAGCCGGTTGAGCCTGATCAACCACCACTTCGACCAGTTGACCAGGTTGCTCAGCTTTGATCTGGCTGGGTGAACCCTGAGCAACAACTTCTCCTGCCACCATAAAACCCATGCGATGGCAGTGTTCCGCCTCCTCCAGATAGTGAGTGGTGACCAGTACAGCCGTCCCCTGCCGGGCAAAGTCCTCAATCAACCGCCAGAACTGGCGACGCGCTAAGGGGTCAACGCCGGAGGTTGGTTCATCCAGAAACAAAATTTCTGGCTCGTGCATCACCGAAGCACCAAAGGCGACCCGCTGCTTCCAGCCACCGGGTAGTCGTCCAGTGAGCATGTTCTCCTGACCGGCCAGTCCACAGGTTTCCAGAACCCAGTCAATTTTGCGACGGCGAAGCGAGGGCGGTACACTATACACCCCACAGTAAAATTCCAGGTTTTGCAGCACACTCAAATCGTCATAGAGGGTGAACTTCTGGCTCATATAGCCAATCCGCTTTCGCAGCGCAGCACTGCGGAGATTACTCCTTGCTCCTGCTAAAACAACTTCCCCAGCCGTAGGGGTGAGCAACCCGCAGAGCATTTTAATCGTGGTGGTTTTCCCGGCTCCATTCGCCCCCAGCAAGCCATAAATTTCGCCATAACCAATCTCTAGATCCACGTCTTTTACGGAGGGAAAACTACCAAAGACCTTTCTGAGATTGCGGGCAATAATGGCAGATTGCTGAACTGGAACTGTTAACGCAGAATGGTCAGTTCGAGCGTATTGATTGCGGGAACGAGGAAAGGGGATGAAGGGAGGGTCTGAACCCTGTTGCCGCAGCCGGGTGACAAAAACATTCTCCAGGGTTAGCTCTGCCGGTTGGAGGGTAAACTGAATCTGTCGCTGGTTGAGCAGGGATTGAAGCTGGGGAGTACTGGTTTGGGCATCGTTGACCAGTACATCCAGGCGATCTCCGAAGGTCTGGACATCCTGAACTCCCGTTGTCGGATCACCAACCATTGTCCCCAACACCTGTTCGGCCTGGGCAATCTCATTACTACGGACTTCCAGCCGCTGCCAACCCAGCTCCGTCCTCAACTGAGCCAGCGTTCCGGTCTGTTGGATCTGTCCGTCATACATCAAGGCAATCCGGTGGCAACGTTCGGCTTCGTCCAGGTAAGGGGTGGCAACAATAATGGTGCTACCTTCCTGGGACAGGGTTGCCAGAATATCCCAAAATTCTCGCCGCGAAACCGGATCAACCCCTGTAGTCGGTTCATCCAGGAGCAACACCTGGGGCTGGGCAATCAGGGCACAGCACAGGGCCAACTTTTGCTTCATTCCACCGGATAACTGCCCTGCCAGACGGCCCCCAAATTTTGCTAACCCCATCAATTCCAGGTAGTGCGATCGCCGCTGGACAAACAGGCGATCGGGAACCTGACGTAATCCGGCAATATAGGCAAGATTTTCATCAATGCTGAGATCGAGGTACAGAGAGAACTGCTGCGTCAGATAGCCAATTTCCAGACGGGCATCACGGGGAGAGCGATCACGCACCAGAACAGTACCTGCAGTCGCCTGCATCACACCAGCCAGAATTTGAAAGGTTGTGGTTTTACCTGCCCCATCTGGGCCAATCAAGCCGAAAATTTCACCGGGATAGACCTGCAGATCCACTCCCCGCACCGCCACCACTTGCCCATAGTGCTTGTAGAGTCCCTGCACCTGAATCACAGGCTGTAAGGTTGGTTCTGGTACTGTCATCCGGGACGGAGCCGTTGCATTACGATCTTGAGTGGCAGGCTTCATCGGCGATCCTCCAGCAGAATTCTGGCATCCGCAGGCATTCCCGGCTTAGCAAAGCCCGCCGGATTGTCCAGCCTCAGTTTTACACCGAAGACCTGTTTGACCCGATCCTCCTGAAAATAAATATTCTCTGGTGTAAAGGAAGCCTGGGGGTCGATCATCGCCACGCTAGCCTTCAGAGGTCTATTCGGGTTAGAGTCCAAAAACACCTGCGCTGGCTGACCCACCCGCACTTTGCCAATACTACCTTCAGGAATAAATCCTCTTAAATACACGGTGTTCAGATTGATTACCGATAGCAGCGTTCTGCCACTGGCAACCACTGCCCCCGGTTCCACACTGCGGGCGGTCACCACGCCGTTGATCGGGCTGATCACATTCAGATAGGCCATTTGTGCCTGAATTTGTTGCCGGTTAGCCTCGGCCACTTTCACCTGCTGTTGAGCAGCCTGGAGTTGGGACTGGGCTGATTCCAGTTGCTTTTGCAAGGCTTGAATCCGGGTGCGGCTGATACCGGGGTTGAGACGACTGGTCTGCGCCTGGGTCAGGGCACCCTGAGCAGCATTCACCTGTTTCTGGGCCGTGCTCACCCCTGCCTGTCGGGCCTTGAGGGTCGCCTGGGCAGCTTCCAGTTGGGTTTGGGCTTGATCCAGACGTTCCTGACTGACTGCTCCCTCCTGACGCAGGCTGGCATAGCGATCGCGGGTAACCTTGGCCAGCTTCAAATCGGACTGGGCCGCAGCGAGTTGAGCTTGAGCCTGATTGAACTGGGACTCGGCGGCGGCGAGATTAGCTTCTGCCTGAAAAATTTGCCCTTGGGTCTGTCCCCGTGCTTGTTGCAGGTTAAGCTCGGCTTCATTGATCTGGCTGTCGATCACACTCACCTGAGCGCGGGCTTGCTCTGCCTGTTGGCTAGTGGCGGCAATTTGGGCTGTAGTTCCCTGAAGTTGCGCTTGAATCTCCGCATCATCCAGCCGGACGATTACCTGTCCCCGACGAACCCGATCGCCTTCCCGAACCGCAATAAAGTTAACCCGCCCTGGTATCTTAGCCCCGATGTCAGTTTCGTAACCCTCGATCCGCCCACTTAGCAGCAACTCAGACCGGTTAGACCGGGTCAGCCAGTAACTGATGGAGAAGCCAGCAACCGTCGTCAGGAGCAACACCCCCACACCCGCCAGCAGGCGAATTTTTTTATGCTGGGGCGATCGCTTGGACTCAGGTAATGCTGGCGGCAAAACTTCTTCGGAGGGCTTTTCAAGGGTTTGACTCATGGCTAATTTTTTCTGTAAAAAATCTAGATCATCAGGGGATGGGCCGTTTGACCCTAATCACTAGGGACACCATGGCAACCATTGAGAAAAAGAGTGGCGGCATGATCCACTCGTCGCCTGATCTGCTCCGGGTCGGGGATCTGATCTATTCCCAATAGCACCCGTCGATGGGGTTCACCCAGTACCATGTTCAGGAATTGCTCAGCAGCAATGGTGGCATCGATCGGATGAAGATAACCAAGCTCTGTTTGCCGTTCCAGGTAGTGGGTCAGGCTAGAGAGAACATGGGCAGGGGCATTGTGATAGAACTGTTTGGCAAGTTCAGGAAAGCGACCCGCTTCTCCCACCACAATCCGGTACAACTGGATTGCCTCTGGCGATAACACCATCGTCAACAGGCGATCAGCAAAATCGGTTAAAACCTGGGCAGCGATCGGGCGGGTGTCTGTCTCCAGTTGGGGAAGGGGGAGCAGAACCTTATCATTCAACCGGCGAATGACTGCCCCAAAAAGTTCAGCCTTGTCACCAAAGTATTGATAAATAGTCCGTTTAGCCACACGGGCTTCACGGGCAATAATGTCAAGACTGGCCAGCCCATACCCGTACTCCAAGAACACACGGGCAGCATCATCGAGTAAACACTCCAGACGATCCTCAAGAGTGCCATTGGCCGGTCGTCCGATCTGTCAAGGTGTTGGCGGTGTCCTGGTTGGCAGCAGATCGATCCTCAAGAGTGCCATTGGCCGGTCGTCCGATCTTGGGTTCACTTTTACCCAATGCGGGGCCGTAACGTCCTTTCTGATAACGAGAACTGCGCTTTTCCATTGCCGACGAATAGCCTGTTAACTACATAAACTCTTTCCTCTCAAATAGTAAATCTTAAACAGAACGAAACTGAGTCGTTTCATTTTTGTTTAAGGTTTACAAGTAGTAAAAGAAGATTTTATCTGCCAGGATCGAACTAATTATTTCTCCTTCATAAATTTCTAGTTGAGCATTGAGAAATGTTCCGAAAACTATTTGCTGCCCTGGAAATACAACTCGCTCAAAATGCCAGTTAGGAATGTTGCTGATTCGTAACACCTGCACCTGTTTACTGTCATTAAGGTAGGAACAGAAAATTCGATCAGAATAACCTATCAATTTATGAACCATAACACCAATCCAAAGCAAGAGTTTGTTGAGCTTGCTTGTCTGAGATGGGATAAGTCGCAAAAACCTACCCCAACTCAGAGATCACCAATCCACTAAGGCAATAGAGGATGATCAGGCAGCATGACAAACCTCTCGCAGGCTTCTGGCACAGCGGCGGCAAGCCTCAGCACATTCAGTACAGTGGAGAGCATGACCGGCATGTTTATCACACTCCTGAGCGCAAAGTTCGCAAGCCTTGGCGCAAACTTCACAGAGTTCGGCACAGAGATCCGATCGCCGAGCGACAAAACTGATACACATTCCACAGAGATCGGCACAGTCACGGCAAAGTCTGATACAAGTGGCCATCATCTGCACCATGTCTCCACTCAGGCAGTCATCGGCACAAGTTTCACAGGCTCGCAGACAATCCAGGCAATCTTGAAGGCATTTATCCACAGTTGTAGTTGTCATTTGCACCTCGTTGTTAATCATGAAGAGAACCAATTCAAAAAGGTAGGATCAATAATAATAGTCTTGATTTCAATCATTTATGAACCGTTGATCCTAGTCCCTACTTCTAATAGAATACTTGAAGTAAAATAGATATCTGCTACTAATTATTCTAAGTATTAATACTTTTTAAGTATTAATTGAAAATGAGATCGGAGTATATCTACGATAATTGCTTCCGAAATTGGGTAATACTCACGGTCAAGAGAACAGCGGCAAAAACAACCAGGGCTACCACATTCGGCCACAACATGTCCAGCCCAATTCCTTTTAACAGAACGCCTCGTAAAATCCGAATATAATGGCGCAGAGGATTCAGGATAGACAGGTAGCGGAAAAAAGCAGGCATACTGTCAACGGGAGCGATCGCTCCTGAAAGTTGAATCAGGGGAATATTGATAAAAAAGGCTGTCAGAACCACCTGCTGTTGATTGCGGGCGATCGTGGCCAGCATAATCCCAATCCCTATGCCAACAAACAGATACAGCCCTGACAGCAGCGAGAGTAAAAGTAGGCTCCCCCGCCAGGGTATACCAAATACAATTCGTCCAACGCCTAAAGCAATAAATACGGTGCCAAATAAAAGCACAAACAGGGGTATAATCTTAGCCAGGAGAATTTCCCATGTAGCTGCTGGTGTCATTAATAATTGCTCCAGGGTTCCCGTATCTTTTTCACGGATGACCGCCAGGGAAGACACCAGCGAACTGACAATGGTGACCGAGATACCGATAACTCCGGGTACGAAAAACCAGCTACTGATCAAACCAGGGTTATACAGGAACACATGCCGGAGCCGCACCAGCGGTGGTGGTGGGTTAGGCAGCAGTTGACTACCGTACTGCTGGATGATCCGGAGAAAGTAGCCACTGGCAATCCCGGCCGTATTGGCATCAACCCCATCGACAAGAATTTGCAGATCAGCAGGCTTACCCTGTTTTAAATCTCGCTGGAACTCTGGGGGAATAACCAGCCCGACGGTGATCTTGCCTTCTTGCACCTGTTGACTCAGAGCTTCCTGTCCGGGCTGGTACTGAGTTGCACGAAACACTCGATTTTCAGTCAGACTTGAAACCAGCTCCCGGCTGGCAGAATTGCGGGCATAATCAACCACTCCCAGCCTGATGTTGCTGACATCTGGGTTGAGGGTAAACCCATAGAGCATGATTTGCAGAACTGGGGCAAGCGTCAACAAAATGACCAATTCTTTATTTCTTAAGATTTGGCGAACTTCCTTGATCACCAGTGCCCAGAATGATTCGGGGATGAGATAGTGGAGAGCTTGAATTAACATTGCTCAAGGTTTCAGTGCGGTAAAAATCTCTTGAAAAGGAGTATTTTAGTGACTAAACTCCCATACCCTCGTTCCAGGGGAACTTGAGATTAACGCAAGCGTAAAGGGCAGGGTGAATGTCGGAAGCGGAACACACAGCCAGCATTATTTTGGGTTTGAGTTGAACGGTGTTTACTGCTGGTACGCATTGGGGCTGGCGAGACTTCAGGTGAGGGCTGCACTGCCGAAGAGATAGACGAATTACTGGGAGCTGGTTTCTCTAGAGTTTTCCTGAAACCCCCTGGAAGACTTGGAGTCGAATTAACAGGCAAGGTTGGCATAGCACGAGCTTGTAGCCACTGCGCCTTTCCAAGATCAGATTGCGCTTGAGCGGGGACAATTCCTGAAGACAGGAATAAAATTGATAAAAAAGTAGTAGAAATCATGGATTTCATCAAAGTACCCTCCAGTAATTTTGGAATTGTCTGTCAACTGCTTCAACATAAAATTGACAACATCAGCACAAGGGATTTGCAGTCTTGAGGTTCTGTCGGCACTCGGAACACTCGGTTTTCGATCAGAGATAAAGAGCTTTGGTTAACACTGTTCAAGTTCTGGTTTGACCAGGTTAACTGTAAAAGCAAACCAGTAGCCGTAATACTGATCAATTTGAAATCCCACAGCTTCAGCTAAACGACGAACCGTACCATAAAATTGATAGTGAGGATCTGGAATGACCTCTGTCACAGACAGCAATCCGCCAGGTTTCAGTGCAGCAAATATCCGTTGGAGTGCTGCCTTGCGATCAGGAATTTCGCCCAAGACAGTTACAAGCAAGGCGCGATCAAAGGTATTATGCTCAAGATCACTTTGATCAATTCGGCTGAGGAGCATCCGTACATTGGTTAGCTTCTTGGCAATGAGCCGCTTCTCGATTTCTTTCAGCATTGCTGGCTGAGCATCCAGAGCTACAACTTCACCCTCGGGTGCAAGTTTCTCTGCTGCTGGAATAGTCAGACGACCGGCCCCGCAACCAACATCCAGGACTTTCATGCCGGGAGCCAGGTTGAGACGCTCTAGAACCACTGAACTACCTGCCACAGCATCTAAGTAGGGATTTTCTAGCAACCAAGCCAGCCAGAACGGACAGGGCAAAAAGCGCAAGCGCACAGCTCCCCGCCACCCAAAACCAATCACCAGCAATAAAGTGACGAGAACCGCCGTATCAAACAAAATTGTTTTTATCATTCCTTCATACCTTTGTGTAGAAACTGAGTAAGATACTTAGGATGCTCGGGCAAAATCGAAACTTCAAACCTCTCCCAAGTATTAATCGGACAACTGCATCTTGTGTAAGGCCCGGTTGGCAATCCAGAAAAGGGTCAGTCCCAAAACAAAAATCATCAATATAGACAACCAAACACCAAGCCATCCCGTCCCCCGGACAAAGGCATCACGGGTAACCTGGATAAAATAACGGGCAGGAACAATATCCGCCAGGTGATTCAGGGGAAAGGGAATATTGGCGATCGGGTAGATGAAACCAGACAGGAGCAAGGCAGTCATAAAACCGATTAAGGAGATAGATTCAATGGTGGCAATCAAATCCTTGGCGCGGGTACCAATTACCAAACCAAACATGACACTGGTTCCCACGTAAATTGGTGTCCCCACCAGCAGAGGTGTAGGGTCTCCGGCAAACCCCAGATCAAAGAGCAGTGAGCCCACTCCCATCAGGACGATCGCTTCTCCCAATCCAATCAGCAGATAAGCCAGCCCTTTGCCCAACAACAATTCTGTTGCTGTGATGCTGGAAGCATAGACCTGGAGAATATTGCCCATTTCTTTCTCTCGCACCATTGCCATTGCCGCCAGGATCGAGGGGAAAACCCAGAGCAAAAATCCGAATACACCGGGAACAATGTATAGCGATTCTTGCCGTCCGGGATTGAACCAGATTCGCAGATGGGGCTTGAGCGGGTTCTTTTGAGTTTGTAGCCCGGTACTGGATAAAAAAGCACTGGTCGTGGCGTGAATGCTATTTTGAATCACTCTGGCATTATTAGTATCTGTGCCATCAACCAGGATCTGGATATCACTGCCGCGTCCCGCCTTGATATCGCTGTTAAAATTTGGAGGAATGATTACAACCGCCTTAGCAAAGCCATGATCGAGGGCATGTATGACTGGATCACCTCCTGGCCAGGGTGTGGGTTGAAATTGATTGGTAGCGTATAAACGCTCAATGTAGTTGCGGCTGAGGAAGGTATTACTGAAGTCCTGCACCACTAGTGGAATATTTTTTGCTTCCAGCCGAATGGCAAAACTGAGGATCAAGAGAGACATGAGGGGGAGCAAAAAAGCCAGAGCAACCGTGAGGCGATCGCGACGAAACTGAAATAGCTCTTTAGCGCATTGGGCAAATATCCGCTTCATGGCAAATGACAAGTTTAAACCCTTCAGGATGCAGGACTTGATACAAAATAAAGCACTGATGAATTGATGAATGATTAGCTTCCGTATTTACATTTGAAGATAGCAGCCTGGTAGAGTGGATCATCTGCTGCCTGATGGGATGAAACAAATGGGGCACAATACCCAGGAATATCTTGTTTCTGATTGAGTTGGGTGCCAACATGGGCAAGCTTAGTTCCAGACATCAGATTCATCGATTGGTGCATTTTTTTCGATGATGAATTTTCTTTCTGATTTTTATCGGATTGCTGCATGTGGAACGTATGGTCAGTGGTGGGGCGCATCCTTGCGTTGGAATCAACGGTGATCGAGTTTGCCATTGCTGCTGGAATAGAGAACGCAGCCGATAGAAGAGTCAAAGCTACAGTTGGTAGTACGTATTTCATCTGTGTTTCCTCATCTAAAAAATTGAAACCGATTGGACTAATCAGCCGTTAATTTCTAAGTTGACAGGTTCAGATGAAATCAAGATGAAATTCAGAACCCTATTTTTATAGTCTCAATAAATGTTAAGCTTGATAATTATTCACTCAATATCCAACAGAGCAGTAGCATTGAATAACAAACACCTCAGTATATCCAATATTGATACTTTTTGAGTATTAATAGGCACAAAATCTGATGAAGTTTGTTCTAGTTTAGATTTTTATGCCAGGAGTTTGTTCTGTTACCCAAAAGATAGATTACAAGTTAAAATTTATTTGAATTAAGGCAAAGGAAACTCGGATTAAACTCTTCCCGGTAGTGGAAAATTTTCGAGTTGGTCACTTCATCCAGTAAATTCGTTCTGCAAACTAACCTCTTCACCTTACGGATATGCATCGCCCAGATTCAAAGCATCAACCTTCCCAGAAATCTAAGTCAGGGAGAGTAGCAAGCTATGCCTTGCCCTTTATTGGGTTTGGCTTACTCTTAGGCGGAGTTGCCTGGTTGAGCCAACCTCACCAATTCCTGGCCCAGCAGCGCGCAAGTGCCCCCTCTATCCAATCTCAAATCCCGGCAGTAAACCCATCCGTTGCTTTAGAACCCGCAAGAAACTGGCAAACCAATAATCATGTCCATGGTCTAGCCATCAATCCAGTCAATTCAGAAATCATCTACGTTGCCAGCCATAACGGGCTGTTGTATCGCTCTCTCGATGGAGGTTGGTACTGGATGGGGAAGGAGCGGTCAGATTACATGGGCTTTACGGCCGATCCAAATCACCCGCATCGCTTCTACTCCAGTGGGCATCCACCTACAGGAGGTAACCTGGGCTTTCAGATTACCGAGAATCAGGGGCAGGATTGGCAGCAGATTTCAATGCCAGGTGTCGATTTTCATGCCCTGGCAATCGCTCCTAATAACCCGCAGATTTTCTACGGCTTTCCCGCTTCTGGAGCGGAAGGATTCCATGTCTCAATAGATGGCGGAAAAACCTGGAAGCCAACTCGGATGAATGGTTTAGGTGATCATCCTTTTAATCTCGCCGTTGATCCACAAAATTCTAATCGGGTGTTTGCTACAACCCGTTCTGGCTTGTATGAAAGCCGCGATCGCGGTGAACACTGGACACTCTTAACCAGTACGCAAAATGTACCCATTGCTGGTCTGGCATTGCAAAAAGAAGGTGATTTAACGGTCATTTATAGCTATTGGGTTGCCGAATCGGGTTCTGGACTTTACCGTAGCATTGACAGCGGTAAAACCTGGGAGAAATGGGGAACAGGCCTGGATGGAATAGTTTTACACCTGGCGATCGCTCCCCACAACTCTCAGATTTTCTATGCAGTCAATGAAAAAAATGTGATTTTTCAATCTAGAAATGGTGGCAAGGTTTGGAAAACCTTGAGCTAGTGGTCAGCTTTTCATTTGACTATTTAGTTTTCGACTCCGGCATCTGGTGGTTCATTGTGCCAGGCATATTGCCCATCATCTTCTGACAGCAGCTACAGGCGGTTGAACTAGATTGGGAAGCAGGAGGGCTAATTGCCTGTGCAAATGCTCCAGCAGTTGCTCCTATAACTACTGTAAGACTCACAACGAGAGGAATAGTCATAACTCTGATAGATGGGGTTGTTTGCATACTATGTAACCTGATCCAATTAATCAATGCGTGTTCAACATTTAGCTTAAGGAGCTTAGATGAAATCAAGATGAAATTGAGTGCCAGGTATTCATCCAAAGATTGATACTTGCAAAGTATTAATAGAGATAAATTTTGGTATTAATTTCAGGAGCTTGCTCAAGTTATTTAGTCATAGTCGATACAGAAGCTTCCAAAAACTAATTATGTAATTAGAACTTAAGTGTCTGTCTGTCATATAGCAACCCTAAATGGGTTGAGAAAAAGGGGGGTGGGGGTTCCCCCCACAAAGGGGTGGAACGGTGGAACCCCTTTACCCCGTTTAAATCTCAAATAGGATTGCTATAGAAGCAGGTTGAATTTCTCAATTGGCAATATCCTCTCTCTCTTTACAAATAAGATTGAACCTTTAAATTCTTGAGAATAGGCTCATGAAACGCATTCTGATTCTCGGCTTGACGATACTGATATTATTTTCTTTTCCTTTTATGGATAAAGCTTGGGCGGCTGAAGATACTGTCAAAGCATTAGCTGATGCCGCAGCAACAGCTCAAACTTCTGGTGATACCGCCTTTATGTTGCTTTCGGCCGCGCTGGTCTTGCTAATGACCCCTGGACTGGCATTCTTTTATGGGGGGTTTGTGCGATCGCGGAATATCCTCAATACGCTGATGATGAGCTTTTTGCTGATGGCCCTGGTGGGTGTCACCTGGGTTCTCTGGAGCTATAGCTTCGCGTTTGCCCCTGGACTATCCTTTTTCGGAGGCTTACAGTGGCTCTTTGGCAACATCGGGCTGGACTCTAACGGTTACCTACCCCGGATGGCTTATGAAGCCGGACTCCCGGACGACAAGGTCTTAACCTCCTACGCGGCAACAATTCCCCACCAGACATTCATGATTTATCAATGCATGTTTGCTGTGATCACTCCGGCACTAATTTCGGGGGCGATCGTTGAGCGGCTACGGTTCAAGGCTTACTTCTGGTTTGTGCTGCTCTGGTCAACCATCGTTTACAACAGCCTGGCTCACATGGTCTGGGCAAAGGGGGGCTTTCTAGGATTGTACGGTGGATTGGGGGCATTGGACTTTGCGGGGGGCACCGTAGTGCATATCAGTTCCGGTATTTCTGCCCTTGTTGCAGCCTGGGTGATCGGTCCCCGCAGAACTGAGCTTTATCAACCTTCTCCACCTCACAACGTACCGTTTATACTTCTGGGCGCGGGTTTGCTCTGGTTCGGCTGGTTTGGCTTCAATGCGGGCAGTGCTCTGGCTTCCGGTTCTCTGGCAACCGTTGCCTTCGTTGCAACCAATAGTGCCACAGCAGCAGCGGCATTAACCTGGATTGTTTTAGAATGGGTTCTGCGTGGGAAGCCGACCGCCGTTGGGTTTGCTACCGGAGCCGTCGCCGGACTTGTGGGCATCACACCTGCGGCTGGATTTGTCACTCCAATTGGAGCTTTGCTGATTGGTTCGATTACGGCGTTTATTTGCTTCCTAGCCGTTAACTTCAAAGCCAGGATTCATTTTGACGATACCCTGGATGTCTGCTCCATCCACGGGGTGGGCGGCACAATGGGAGCTATTCTAACCGGGGTGTTTGCAACCAAAGCAGTCAATCCAGTCGGTGCAAACGGGCTACTGTTTGGCAACCCTTCCCAGGTGCTCATTCAATTGACTGCGGTGATGGTTGCCTACGGTGTTGCTGCTGTTGGTACGTTTGTCATCCTGAAAGTCCTGGCACTATTTATGACTCTACGAGTCAAGACGCAGCTTGAAATTGAAGGTGTGGATCTGAGCGAACATGGAGAAGTCGGTTACGGTGAAGATTTAGCTGGCGAAATAAGTTTGAGTTCTTGACCCTTCCCTAATCGCTGTAATTCGTCATTCTTTGCTGCCAGCCACTGAGTATCCCCACAGCGAGGAGAAAGGCACCCGCAAATACATAGGGGGCATTGATCTGCCAGGCAAAGAGTAAACCACCAAAGACTGTGCCCCCAACCTGACCAAGACTATTGGCTGCGTTCTGGATACCCAAAACGGCTCCCGTATGCTGTCCACCCCGATTGGCTACCAGTGCTGCGAGATTGGGCGTGATTAAAGCCATCCCCAGAGAGAGTAACCCGACAGTGGCCAGAACCGGAAACAGGTTGCGGGTGAACAGAAGTAGGGTAATCCCCAGTCCCATTAAGCCAAAGCCCAGAACAATTTGGGAAAAAGGCCGCATGGATCTCGCCAGATAGCCGACCGCGACAATCTGAAAAACCGCCATTACCAATCCACAGATCATGAAAGCGATTCCAGTTTCGACTGGACCATAGCTTAATTTTTCCTGGGCATAGAGTGCAAAGGTTGATTCAAACACCGTTAACCCAAATTGACCGGCAAGGGTCAACCCCAGCAGAAATAACAGGGTGCTACCCAAAGTCTGAAGTTTAAGGACTGGTTTTGCCCTGGAACTGCTCCTTGAAGGAATCGATAAGGATTCCGGCAGCCAACGAATCGCCACCAGCAGAATCAGGAACATGAGAATAGCTGAAAGAAAAAATGGTGGAGCAAAGTTCTCAATTTTGAGATCGAGAACCCCGAACCTGAAGTGCAGGTCTTCACGAGTTGTCAAGCCACTGAATGCCGGACCCGCAATCACCCCCAGACTCACGGCCGTTCCCAATCCAGCCATACCGCGACTGCGATCGCGTTCCGTTGTCATGTCTGCAACATAGGATGTCGCAGCGGGTAATACCGCCGAAGATAAAAACCCTCCCAGAGCACGAATCAGGTAGAGCATCCCCAGGGATGTCGCAAATCCAAACAGTAACTGGGCAACGGCCGATCCGGCAATTCCCAGCAGGATCAGGGGGCGTCTGCCCACCCGGTCAGACCACTGTCCCCAAAAAGGCGCGAAAATGAACTGGGCCAGGGCGTAGATGCCCGTTAACAGGGTAATGTGAATCGCCATGACTTCACGGGAAATATTCACAGATCTATCAATGTGTCTGGCGTAAAAAGGCAGGACTGGTAAGGTGACGCCAAAACCGATCATGACAACAAAAAGGCAAACGAATAACAGAAGTAATTTTTTTCTCATGATGTCAATCAAAAGGGTTAATGGCAGCCCCCGTGACCGCCATGGTCATCCCGCTTGTGACTCTGGTTATGGTGCCCGCCCTCATGACCCCGATGTTCTCCCCTGTGATGTCCATTTCTGTGCCCCGAAAACCTGCCAGTAAGATACATAACCAGCAGCACAAACAAGACTACCCCTACTAAAATCCAGATCACATTTCATCTCCTTAGCTGTAGAAAGATACATATTCAACTGTAATTAAGTTCTGCAATAACTCTCGCAGTTAAATATGAAATGGAGATGAAATCCGGTTCCAATATCCAGGCTAGCTATCAACATGGTTTGCAAATCTACCCATCTGGTATGCCAAAGCCTTGAGAAAGATCAGGAAAAGTAATATCCATTCTGATACAGGATCATGATTAACTCAGTTTTCAGAGATTCTAATTGTTTAACTCGATCGCTGGCCGCCTGGATAATTGCTTTTAACCTGAGTCGATCAGCCTCACAAGAGCAATTTTTACGCTCATAAATCTGGATCAATTGCTTAACTTCTTGCAGATTCAAACCCAGATGTTGGCTTGCCTTAATCAAGTTGAGATGTGTAATTGAAGAAGGCGAAAACAGACGAAATCCTCCCTGCGTTCGCCTCAGTGGGTGGAGTAAACCGAGATCTTCGTAATAGCGGATTGTCTTGATTGGAACACCACTCTCAGCCGCAAGTTGCCCAATACGAAGTAAGTTGCGATTATCAGTTGTCATGTCTGTGCCTCCGGGGAGACCGTTGCGAACCCAAGTTATGCGTGGATTCAAGAAATTCAAGGGGTAAGGTTTGATAAGTCAATATGGATCATTCCGGCTGCGTGGCAGACGATCAGACAGGCGGCAAACATGACAACCATGCCAAAGATGCGGTTAATCCAGGTACTAATACTCTGATGACCGCTTTGAAGGTCTGACCCGGAGTTGTCTGAATCTACCAGTTGATCCTTAACGAGATGTTCGTGCATGGGAGTACCTTCTAACAATGAAAAGAAAGGCTCAGCTTAACCGCACCCGCCGCAGGAGCATGGCATTAAATGAAACAACAATTGTCGAAACGCTCATTAATATTGCAGCGATTGCTGGTGTTAATAGAATGCCGAATGAGTAGCCAACTCCTGCCGCCAAGGGAATGGCAACGACGTTATACCCAGCCGCCCATAACAAGTTCTGAGCCATTTTGGTGTAGGTCGCTTTCGCAAGTCTGAGCGCGTAGGTGGCATCCAGCGGATCGCTTTTAACCAAGATTAAATCAGCAGACTCAATCGCTACATTCGTTCCAGCTCCGATCGCCAGTCCTAAATCTGACTCGGTTAAAGCCGGTGCATCATTGATGCCATCGCCCACAAAGGCGGTCGGCTTCTCAGCTTTAAGACGATGAATCAGCGAGGCTTTATCTTGTGGTAAGACACGCGCATAGTAGCGATCAATCTTCAAATCCCCAGCAACGGACTTGGCAACCGCTTCGGCATCGCCGGTAATCATCACCACCTGCACATCCATTTTCTGTAATTTTACAACCGCTTCTCGTGCCGATGGTCGCACTTGGTCTGCTAACCCAAATAGGGCGAGAACTTGCTTGTCGTCCATCAGGACAATTGCACTTTCACCACGAGATTCACGTTCTTGTAGTCCCTTTTGCAACGCTGGCGGAAACTGCAATTTCAACTCTTGAACCCATTCTGGTCTGCCGACCCGATAATGCTGACTGTCTACTACGCCTTCAACCCCCTAACCGGGAACGGCTTGAAACTCACTGGCTTTAGAAAGCTGAAGTTTGCGATGGCTGGCTTCTTCTACGATCGATTGTCCGAGCGGGTGTTCTGATAAAGATTCTAGGGCAGCAGCAATGCCCAAAGCTTTTAACTCATCGATACGATCTGTATAAATTCGTTGTACGCCAAAGTGTCCTGTCGTCAATGTCCCCGTCTTATCGAAGGCGATTGTTTTAATGCTTTTGGCTCGTTCAAACGCTTCTCGGTTTCGCACCAGGATGCCATTTTTAGCAGACATTGCCGTAGCATTGACCAACACTAAGGGGACTGCTAACCCTAACGCATGAGGACAAGCAATCACCAATACAGTCACTGCACGACTCACTGCAAAGGTTAGATCATCGGATTTAATTGATAGCCAAACGACGAATGCTAGTGTAGCGATCCCGATCGCGATGAACGTGAGCCAATAGGCAAGTCGATCAGCGATTGATTGAAATTTACTTTTAGAGGTCTGCGCTTCCTTAACCAGGCGCATAATCTGGCTTAAGGTTGTTTGATCGCCGGTGCGAGTCACCTTGACGGTCAGCGCACCTTCTCCATTGACCGCTCCGGCGATCGCTTCATCATTGATTTTTTTGACCACCGGGCGCGACTCTCCCGTCAGAAAGGATTCATTGACGTTAGAAGTCCCCTCGACGATCTCACCATCGATCGGGACTTGTTCACCCGGACGAATCAGAATGAGATCTCCCTCAACTAACGTACTCACTTGGACATCTTCGCTCCGCCCATTCGTCTGCTTGTGAGCGACAGAAGGGACTAATTTCGCAAGTTCTCCTAGCGCATTGCTGGCTCCCAGCACAGAAGCCATTTCCATCCAGTGACCGAGCAGCATGATATCGACTAAGGTTGCCAGCTCCCAGTAGAAAGAATCTCCTTTCAATCCGAAAGTCACTGCCACACTGTAGACAAACGCCACGGTGATGGCTAGAGCAACCAGAGTCATCATGCCAATTTTACTGCGGAATTCATAGTAAGCTCCACGCAGAAAAACCCAGCCACCATAGAAATAAATAATCGTTGCGAAAATGGGAATCACCCACTCCGCGCCTGAAAACTGGATGGCTTGATAATTAAACCAAGTCTGAAAGACTGGCGAATAATAGAGAATGGGCAGCGTCAATAGCAAGCAGATAAAGAAGCGTCGCTTGAAAATTTCCGGGCTGTGCCCAGCATGTTTATCATGACCGCCATGCTGATCCCGGGCGGCGGCAAGCTGTTGCTGGTGCTCGTGGGGGCGAGCAGGGGAATGACTGCGATCGTTCTGCATGGGTTATATAGTCCTGCTAACGGATAGGAAGCTCTCGACGGAGAGCGGGTCGGTTTGATCAGCCGGATGGGGCATCCAGCGGTCGAGCAATATAGCCTGCCGCCGCCAGAGCGTGCTGAATTGCCGCCAGATTTGTGCGTTGCGGATCGTAGATAACTGTTGTCTGCCGGGTAGGGAAATCGACATGGCAACCACTGATTCCCGGCAGGCTCTGCACGGCTCGCTCGATCAGCTCAGCACAAAAGTCACAGGAGATATTTTCCAGTTGTAAACGGCTGGTTTCCATCGCTGCCTCCTGCCTATGCATCATCGAGACTAGATTTATCGTGGGTATGGGGTAACAACATTTTCATCTCCCTTATTCAATAGAAATCATGCCGCTTGGGACTGGGGAACGGGTTGTTGGCTGCTCTTCACCTGGGATTGGACCGTCAGGACTGAACAATGGGCCCGGCGGATCACATAATCACTGACACTTCCCAGGAGTAATTCACTCAAGCCAGAATATCCCCGTCGCCCGATCACAATCAGATCCGCATCCCACTCACAGGCCACCTGACAAATGGTTCGCCCCGGACTGCCAGCTTTCTGCACAAATTCTGTATGAATCCCCGCAGCAGTTGCTTCAGCGGCAAAGGATTTAACCATCGCCAATCCTTTTTGAGCAAATTGATCCCAGGTCTGGCGGGCGTGCTCTGTGGCTTCGTTCTCCACTCCCGGATAGTAATAGGTGCTTAATAGGCCAGTAGTATCCGGGCAACCTTCCTCATCAGGGGATAAGACGTGCAACACCATCAGTCTGGCATGATTGGCTTTGGCCTCGGACAGGGCGGTGGCAAACACGCGCTTACCCGTTTTAGAACAATCGACAGCAACCAGTATTTTTTCAAACATGGTAACCTCCTATATTTCCGAACGTTAGGGCAAATAGGCATGGGTGACGTACTGCTGCACCATGCGATGGGTATTAAAAAATGAAGCATTGAGGGCAATGGCATGCCGCATCACCTCCAGCCATCGCTCCTGTTCCTGGTAAAACATTGGGATAATCACCTGTTGCAGCTTTTGATAGAGGTCTTCGGCATCCAGACGGCTCTGAACCCCTGCACCGGATGGCCCCGGCTCCCTGGACCCGATCGCCCAGCCGGTGATCCCTTCGATATGCCCCTCCACCCACCAGCCATCCAGAATGCTCAAGCTGGGAACGCCATTATGGGCCGCCTTCATCCCGGATGTGCCAGAAGCCTCCAGGGGTCGTTCGGGGGTATTCAGCCATAGATCAACTCCAGCCACGATCAACCGGGCTAACTCCAGGTCGTAGTTCTCCAGAAACAGGATCGGGATCTTGGGATGGAGTTGCTGGGCAATGTTTGTAATGTGGCGAATTAGTTCTTTACCAGCATAGTCTTCGGGATGAGCCTTGCCTGCAAACACAAACTGGAGTGGATGGACCCGCTGAGCAATCTCCTGGAGCCGCTTCAGATCTGAAAAGACCAGGTCTGCCCGTTTATAGAGAGTTGCTCGACGGGCAAAGCCAATCGTCAGCGTATCCAGGGATAGTGAGAGTCGGGTGTGTTCCCGAATGTAGTCGAGCAAACGGATTTTGGCAGACTGGTGGGCTGCCCAGATTTCCAGTTGTGGGATGCTGATAGCGTGTCTGAGCATCGCCGGGTCATTGCGCCAGCCAGGAATATAACGGTCATAAACAGTCCTGAAGCTATCGCTCGTCCAGGTCCAGGAGTGAACGCCATTGGTAATGTGCTGGATCGGATAGCCGGGGAACATTGCCTGAGAAACTTCTTCGTGCCGTTTAGCTACACCGTTGACATAGTGGCTGAGATTAAACCCTAACAGGGTCATATTCAGGCGATCGCGCCCGCCCAGCATTTGCAAGACATCGAAAGGGACAATCTCGCCTAAACTCCTCTGCACCAGACCATAATCAAACTGATCGTGTCCTGCCGGAACAGGTGTGTGAGTGGTGAACACACAGGCATTGCGGATTTGATTGAAATCCCAGACAGTGGAGGGTTTGCCATTGGCTTGCTTCAGGAGTTCCAGAATCAGTAAACTGGCATGGCCCTCATTCATGTGGAAGCGTTCCAGGTTGGTGTAGCCCAGGGCAGAGAGCATTCGAATTCCGCCAATACCGAGCAAAATCTCTTGGGCTAACCGATAGCGTTCATCGCCACCGTAGAGAACATCAGTCAGACTGCGATCGAAGTCCGTATTGGCTTCACTGTCGGTATCCAGCAAAAGTAAGGGGACGGTATAACCGCTCAAACCAACAATGTCATATTGCCAGGCTCGTACCTGTACCGCTCTCTGCTCAATTTCGACCTGGATCGATTCCGGTAAGAGTCGGAGAAAGCGATCGGGCTGCCATTGCACCGGTTGTTCCTGTTGTCCCCCCGATTCATCCAGCTTCTGGTCAAAGTAACCTTTGCGGTAGAGCAGGCTCACCCCCACAGCAGGCACGCGCAAATCGGCAAAGGATTTCAGGGTATCCCCCGCCAGAACCCCTAACCCGCCGCTATACGTGGGCATGGCCGAGCCGATCGCAACTTCCATTGAAAAATAGGCAATCTGCCGGTTGGCTTGAGCTTCTTCATAACTGCTGGTCACCAGGGCGAGCAGATACTGCTCGGGTTGTTCATAGAACTGTTTGCGGCAAAATTCTGAACAGAAGTGAATAACCTGCTCACGGTAAGAGGCTACCAGGTCTTTTCCTAGCTGGACAGTCATGCCGCAAACCGGGTCTTTCAAGATCGGGTTCATAAAGGTCTTCCTTATCAGGACTGAGAACAGGCAATCGCATCAGACTGGTACAATTCCAATGCATCAATTTAAGTGGCTCTTTATCGATTGATCTTCAACGGATTTCTTCTGGGTGTTCGGACTGTAATCCAGACAATCAACAGCTTTCTGAGTCATCACAGTTGCTGGATGAATGCTGCATTGGAGATAGGGATTATGGCTAAAATACCGACAGTGAGAACACGGAATTTTGGGACGGGATTTAAAACCGATTGAATACTGTTGCAACTGTTTAGATTTGAGAATATAAATTGATATGGCAATTGCCGAAGTGATGACGAAACCGATTAATATCGGCAAACTGCCATCCGATGCCGAAGGTGGTTGTGTCCTGCCATAGCCTGGAGATGGAGAATGAGATGGCAGAGCGGCTATCAATTTTGCGTCCATAACTTCATTGATCCTCCCAATTCGGTTCCAAACCGGATTACAATTTTGGGCTTAACCTCTGGAATCTCTTATTCTCTTTTGTTGGGTCAGAAGCCAGAGGAAAATGCCGGTAATTATCAGAGTGAGTAAGCCAAGGGCATTCAAAAACGGATAAATTGCCTCTAGGTTGAGAATGCCAAAGTTCCCCTTATGGATTTCTAGCAACCATCTAGAACTGTCTTCCTTACCTGCAACATCCAAAATTTGATAAATTGTCCCAGTTGTCAAAGATATTAAGAGCGGTCCTATCATTATAGGAGCAAGGGCACGATGAAGTTGACGAAACCGAAGTTGACGACTTTTCATGATCAAAACCTTTGCGTTTGGAGTAAATTAGCGTACAGATTCATAGCCCCCAAGCACACCATTTTTTGAACAAACAATTTGCCAGATATAAGTATTTCTGGCTCTGAAAGAGCCTGCCATGACGGTTCCTTTAGCTTGCTCAATACGGCCATTGCCAATTCTGAATCTCAGGCATATCCGTCCCATACGTTGTGATGTACTGCCTGTGTTCAATCAGCTTGTCGCGCAGCAACTGTTTAGTGTAGGCAGCGGCTGAGCCAAGTTGAGGCAGGCGATCGATCACATCGTTCACAAGATGAAAGCGATCCAGATCGTTGAGAACAACCATGTCGAAAGGCGTGGTAGTCGTTCCCTCTTCCTTGTAACCCCGAACGTGCAGGTTCCGGTGATTGATGCGGCGATAGGTCAGGCGGTGGATTAGCCAGGGATAGCCATGATAGGCGAACACAATTGGCTTGTCGGTTGTGAAGATAGTGTCAAAGTCTTTATGGCTCAGACCGTGGGGATGCTCTTCTTTTGGCTGAAGTTTCATCAGGTCTACTACATTCACAACTCGCACCTTTAAATCAGGGAAATGTTGACGCAGTAGATCGACCGCTGCCAGAGTTTCCAGGGTGGGCACATCTCCAGCACAAGCCATCACCACATCGGGTTCGCTGCCTCGATCATTGCTTGCCCATTCCCAGATGCCAATACCAGCAGTGCAGTGTTTGATAGCCGCATCTATATCAAGCCACTGTAGCTCTGGCTGTTTTCCAGCAATGATTAAGTTGACATAGTGACGACTCCGTAAGCAATGATCTGCTACAGAAAGCAACGTATTGGCATCGGGAGGCAGATAAACTCGAATAATATCGGCTTTTTTATTGACCACATGATCAATAAAACCCGGATCTTGATGGGAAAACCCATTGTGATCCTGTCGCCAGACGTGGGAAGTCAGCAGGTAGTTGAAAGAGGCAATGGGCCTGCGCCAGGGAATGTGGCGAGTAGTGTTGAGCCACTTGGCATGTTGATTAAACATCGAGTCAATAATATGAATGAAGGCTTCGTAGCAGGAGAAGAAGCCGTGGCGACCCGTGAGCAGATAGCCTTCCAGCCAGCCCTGACATAGATGTTCACTCAGCACTTCCATCACGCGCCCATCCGCAGACAGGTGATCATCCCCCGCAACCGTCTCAGCCGTCCAGACGCGATCGGTGACCTCAAACAGAGCATTGAGGCGATTGGAGTTGGTTTCGTCAGGCCCCACGACCCGGAAGTTACGACTGGGCAGGTTCAGCTTCATCACATCGCGCAGAAACGTTCCCAGCACACGAGTCGATTCCGCTTCAACTGTGCCGGGTTTTGGTACACTCACGGCATAATCTTGGAAGTCCGGCAACTTCAAGTCCTTGAGCAAGAGACCACCATTGGTATGCGGATTTGCACCCATGCGGCGAGTCCCCTTAGGAGCGAGTTCTGCCAATTCTGGGATCAATGTCCCGTTGACATCAAAGAGTTCCTCTGGCTGATAACTCTTCATCCAGGCTTCTAGCATGTTCAAGTGTTCAGGCTTGGTTGCCAGTTCTGCCAGAGGCACCTGGTGCGATCGCCAAGAACTTTCGACCGACTTACCGTCAACCTCTTTGGGCCCCGTCCAACCCTTCGGCGTTTTCAAAATCAACATCGGCCACTGTGGACGCTGGGAAAACCCATGAGTTCGAGCTTCATTTTGAATAGCTCTAATCTCGGTAATGATGGTATCCAGAGTTTTCGCCATCAACTGATGCATTGTTGTGGGATCATCCCCCTCAACAAAATAGGGCTTGTAGCCATACCCAATCAACAAACTTTCTAATTCCCGTTGATCCAATCGTGCCAGTATTGTTGGGTTGGCAATTTTGTAACCGTTTAAGTGCAAAATTGGCAGAACTGCACCATCATGAACCGGATTGAGAAACTTGTTGGAATGCCAGCTTGTAGCCAGCGCACCTGTTTCAGCTTCGCCATCTCCCACCACACAACAAACCAGCAGATCAGGATTGTCAAAAGCCGCTCCGTAGGCGTGGGCGAGGACATACCCCAATTCTCCGCCCTCATGGATTGAACCGGGAGTTTCAGGGGCAACGTGGCTGGGGATTCCGCCCGGGAAGGAAAACTGTTTGAACAACCGCCCCATGCCCTCTGCGTCCTGGGAGATGTTGGGGTAAACCTCGCTATAAGTTCCTTCCAGGTAGGTATTGGCAACCAGCCCAGGACCTCCATGACCGGGACCAGTGATGAAAATAGTGTTCAGGTCATAGGTTTTGATCAGCCGGTTGAAATGAACGTAGATAAAATTTAATCCTGGAGTCGTCCCCCAATGTCCCAGCAACCGGGGCTTAATATGTTCCAGTTTCAGCGGCTCTCGCAGTAAGGGATTGCCCATCAGATAGATCTGTCCCACGGATAGATAATTAGCTGCTCGCCAGTAAGCATGGATTTTGTGGAGATCTTCGGTGGTCAGGACGGTTATTGGTTTGCGGTCACTTGCGGTTATCATTGGTGTTTCTCTTTTAAGATTTATTTACGAAGAAGGCTCCAGACCAGGTAAATCCCTAGAGCACTGGCAACCATGAATCCACTCGTAAAGATGACACTGGCCCAGCGTTCCCAACCAGGTGGATGGTAAATCAGCATCAAGATTGCCAGACCATTGATAAAAGCAGCAGCCATAATACTGAGGACAATCCGATTGGTTAGCCGTTCGGCGTGATGAACGAGTGAACTAAACCCGGTAGGACGCACACCCACCTCCAGACGTCCGCGCTCCAACTCACCCAAGAGTTGATGCATCTGTCGAGGTAAATCCACTCCCCACTGCATCGCCTCCAATCCGGCTTCGCCCAACCGCTTTGTCCAAAATAGGGGGGAATATTGCCGGAGGACAAATCGTTCAACATAAGGCACGAGTAGTTTTGTCAGGCTGACGGTGGGATCGATCTGTGCCACCAGGCCTTCGTTCATCACTCCTGTTTTAAAGAGCAGGGCCAGATTGGACGGAAGTTGTAAATGATGACGACGCATCGTAGTGAGGATATCCTCAAGTATTTGACCGAGCGACAGTTCTCCCAACGGCTGACCGTAGTAGCGGGTCACCAAACGTTCCAGATCGCGTTGTAAAAGTGTCCGATCGACCCGTTGCTGTGCTATTCCCAGATCAAGAAATGCATCCACCAGGCGATCGCTCTTTTGCTGCGTAATAGCCGGAAGGATTCCGGTCAACTGCCCCTGAGTACGGGCATCCACAACCCCAACCATGCCGAAGTCAATTAGCCCGATCCGTCCCCCTGTTTCAATAAAAAAGTTACCCGGATGGGGATCGGCATGGAAAAAGCCATCCTCAAAAAGCATTTTCAAGTTAATCCGGGCAAGCTGTTGAGCTAAGTCCTGGCGATCAATCCCAGCAGCCTCCAGTCCCGCCCAATCATTGACTTTGTTGCCTCGAATCCGCTCTAGAGTGAGGACTCGTGAAGTAGTGGTGTCCCAGAAGATGCGGGGAATGTGAACGGTCTGATCCTGGGCAAAATTGGCGGCAAAGCGTTCAGCATTCCTACCCTCACGGATATAGTCCAATTCCGCCCGTAGCGTCTGAGCAAACTCCTGGGCCAGACCCACTACATCGTATTGGTCGGCAAATTCCCAACGATGGCTGGCAGTTACTGCCAGGTTTTGCAGGATTTCCAGGTCTTTCTCAATTTGCTCGACAATGCCAGGACGACGGACTTTGACAACTACTTCTTGGCCATCGGGCAGCGTTGCAGCATGGGCCTGTCCAATGGAAGCGGCGGCGAGTGGCTCCAGCTCAAACGCGGCAAAAACGGTTTCAATGGGCCGCTGGAGTTCTGCCACCACCACCGCTTGAATGACATCAGCAGGAACCGGTGGGGCCTGATCCTGAAGCTTGGCAAATTCTGCCTGGTAATCGGAAGAGAGTAGATCGGTGCGAGTAGAAAGAATTTGACCTAACTTAATGAAGGTGGCACCTAACTCCTCAAACGCCATTCGAATATGTTCGGGTTGGGTGTAGGGTTCTGTCCGTTGCGGATGTCCCAAGAATCCTTGATGAAAAGGAACAAAACGGTCTAGACCCAGAACACCAACAAGATACCCCAGCCCGTGGCGAGCAGTAACATTCGCAATTTGCTGATAACGGTTGAGGTGAAGGTTTTGATGTTGTCCCATTTCAACAACCCCGGTGATGCGAGGGGCGATGGTCGCGGGGGTGGGCAAGGCAGGTTTCATCTGTGGCTTGAAACGCACCGACTAGAATTTGGCGTTGGAATGAACCACCTTTGGGAATGTCCATTGCCGAAACCGCAAAGGTAAATTGTTGTCTTGGCTGCAATGGCTGGTTGTTGATCAGGAGGGGACGACGGACAACATAGATCGATGCCCAGGGACAGCAGTAGTAATGCCCAATCCGCTCCCCTGAGCGAGTCATGGGATAGCCAATATCCCCATTCAGCAGAGCGGCATTAATTTCTGTCTGAATGGACAGGGTTTTTTCTGGATCGGGATCATGCTTCCAGAGGTCAGAGATCGCAGCTCTGGCGCGGGGATCACGCTGAAACTCTTCTCGTACCAGCGCATCCGTCAAGCACCAGGGATCAAAATCCCCCTGACCGGGAAGGGGGAGTCGGGAGGGCTGAGCGCGGGGGACTGGCTGGGTTGGAGCAAATGGGTTACTGCGAGTCAGCAATTGTGGCATTGCCAGGATCTGCCCCAGGTAGTAGTACTGTTCCAGGGCTGCCCTGGCAAATTGTTCTATCCTCGGATGAACCTCCTGAGGAACGTTCGGTTGCCAGAGTTGCTCAGCATAGTCCGCAGCACTGTTGGCAGCGGCTAACTGTTGATGGATCTGTTGCAGAGCAGTTTGTTGGTCAGCGGCAATGGTTTCCGCTTCAAACACGGCGATCGCTGCTTCAGCATGGGTTCGTAGCAGGCGCGTGGCAGCCACCATTCCATCCAGATGACTATTGGGACAGACGGTTTCTTCGTCCCAGCCAGGCAAGTAGGCGGGTAAATCGATGTCCAAACGGTAGGCGGGATTGCTCTGAGCTTGTTGCGCCCGGCTTAGCCAGACCTCCACCTGACTGTAATAGGCCAGGGCTTGAGCCGCCGTGATCGGGGGAACATAGCCAACGGTGATTGAATCAGCCAGATAATCAGCTTCCAGCAGTTGATCTGCCAGCGTCTGCAATACAAAGGCGTTCCAGGAACAGAGAAACAAAGCTTGAGTCGCCGGGTCTACCGTCCAGGGATTCAACCCCTGGATTTTTAACGCCAGCCGGCGGTCTTCTACCTGCTTGAGTAGAGCATAAACAGCTTGTCCAGCTCGACGATAGGCTTCAAGGGTATCCGCAGCAACCTCTCCCTTAGCTAGGGCAACGATCGAGCTAAATAGCCCAGCTTTTCTAGTCATCGCTTCCTCCTGTGTTTGCTGCTGCAACCTCACGGCTGAAAAAACACAACAGCTTATGCTTCAGGCACTTCTATATTTGCGGCACCTTTGCTTAAGGCTGCCTGCAATTCAGCTTCATCCTCTTTCGTCAATGAAGTTTGCAATACTTTTCCCTCGAATTGGCTCAGGTCTGCCAGCACCTTATCCGGTGTCGATTTTTTGACGAGGATAAAGATAGCAGAAGTCCCTGGTTCAATCGTCTTGCCCAGTTCCCGGATAAAATTATCGTCAATGCCAATATCGGCAATGGCACCAGACAGCGCGCCCGCTGCCACCCCAACAACAGCCAGGAAAGGATGTAGGAACAGTAAACCGAGCAATAACCCCCAGAATCCGCCAGTCAAAGCACCAGCGGTAATTAATTCCTGAGTCTGTTTGATCTTGATTTTTCCGTCTTTGTTCCTGACAACAATCGCCGCATCTTCCAGGTCAATTAAATATTCCCGTTCCAGTTTCCGCAATTCGATCAGAACTTCATCAGCTTTAAATTCGTCCCGAAAACCAATCACAATTAAATCGCTCATTGTGTTTCACCTGTTCAAATTTTGATCCTTACGTACATGTCTATAAATCAGAGCTGTCAAAGCAGAAATCGTCCCAACTGCCAGGAAAAAAGGGAGGAGACCCAGCAGGTAAGTTCCCCAATCAAGAGTTCGATTAATCTGAGTAAACTCAGGGCGCATCACTAAATTAAAAATCGCTCTGGTCTGATCCGGTGCGAGCAAAATAGCCAGACTGCTCAGCAGAAAACTGAAGATCGCAATTCTGGTGGCCATCAAAGTCAAAACCAAGGGATCGAAGTCCAGCCTGGAATGGTCGCTGAGCAAATGGCTTTTAGGAGTCCTGGGTTGCATAGGCTTAACTATCCTGAGATCTAAAAAAGCGATTGTTCCGGTTATAAAAACGAGCAATCAGAGCTGCGTATAACCCTGTTGCTAATGGCCAGAATAAAACCGCAGCCATAAAACTTTCCCAGTCTACAGGCCGAGCGATTCCAGACAAATCAGCATGTAATACAAAACTAAAGAAAGCCATTGTTGTCTGGGGCAACAAAGCAAGAAATAAGATACAAATCGTAACAACGGCTGCCGTAGCTAAAAATGTTGCGATGAAGAGCGATAGTCCATTTAGTTTGACATACAAATAGCGAGGCGTAGAACGGTTTTCATGGTCAAATGCATTGGTAGCCATTATTAAACTCCTATGAATTTAAACAAATCTGTTGGTCTAATCCTCTAATTTTCATTTGAAAATGAGCATTAATCATAGTCCTTTGTCTGAATCACTCTGTTTCATTCAGTAAACTAAGCACTGGGTGGAGAACTCGTTTATTTCTTCAGCAAGTGGTCATTTTGATCTTGTTCACTGGGCGATCGTCGCCGAGAATTGCTTCCAAAACGGGGGAAGAAAGCCGGAGTTTCGGCAGCATAGTCGGCATAGATATCCCCAAACTCTGCCAGAGACTCCCGCTCTTCCTGGCGGGCCAATCGCACATACATCAACACGAGAATGGGAAACATGACTAACGTCAGGATGGTGGGCCATTGCAGCAGAAATCCAAACATTATGGTGATGAACGCAGCATATTGAGGATGACGGATGTGGGCATAGGGGCCAGATATAGCCAGAGTATGACTGCGTTGAGCCTTATAGAGGACATCCCAAGCAGAAGCAAGGTAGATAAAGCCACCAAAAATGAGCACGTTACTGAGAATGTGTAGAAAGTTAAAGTGGGGATCACCCTTCATCCCTGACAGTGTCCACCAGAGGTGTCCTGCATCATGAGAAAGTAAATCCATCCCAGGAAACCGAGTTTGCAGCCAGCCGGAAAGTAAGTAGATTGTCAGGGGAAAGCCATACATTTCTGTAAATAGCGCCACGATGAAGGCAGAAAATGCCCCAAAAGAACGCCAATCACGGGGGCTTTTCGGCTTGGTAAAGCTAAAAGCAAAGATGATAAAGATTAGAGAGTTGATAATCACCAAAACCCAGAGTCCATAAGCAGGTGGCATGTTTTGCATAACAGAGTCTCCTTTTTTAGGTTGGATTGATCGCTAGTCTCGGAGAGTATTACTTCTGGCACCACCATGTCCTGCATGCCCTCCCTCGGACTGGTCATTACCGCCCCCATGTCCCCCATGCCCTCCACCATGCATGAATAGATGCATAGCTATACAAAGTCCCAGAATTAGAAACAAGGGGGGGAGACCCAGAATATGTGCCCAATGCTCTGTGATTAACAGAAAGGCAATAACGGCCAGGAAAACGTACAAGGCGAGTTTTGCAGCATTCGAGCGCCACCAATTCCCTCCACCAGCCTTATGATTGTGTTGTTGATGCATAGAAACCTCTTCATTAAGGTGATAGCAACCCTCAACTAGCAGATCCTGCTAAGAAAGAATGCCTTAGTTAACAAAGTTGACAGTAGAATTCGCCATGAATTAGGGTTTTGAATGAGCAGAATGAGCAGTCTTTCTGAATGGATGAAGATCAGAATATTGCGAGTCTCCGGTTGACCTAGTTTGTCCTCCAATATTGCTAGCAAAGGCTGCAATCAAAAGACTCGCCAGGAACCCAACCACAATCAAGATCAGAGTTTTTTTAAAGGGTCATTAAGATTTTCAGTTTCCTCTACTACTCAGCAAATAGTTGCTGATGGGTTAAACAACTCAACAATCTTTGCCTATGAGGACAAAGCCCAATCAAAGGGAATATGCTTACTTGACTGCCCCTCAAAGGGATGGGAATAATCAAACCCCGTGGCGTAACTCTCCTTGACAACGCCCCAGGTGGCAACCTGTCCGGGCCCCGTCTCCGAACCGGGGGGATTGAGCAATTGCACCCGCCGCTGCGGATCGGCAGTTGGTCCAGTGAGAGCTTCAACCGCGGCCACAACTCTGCCGGGAACCTCAGCCCGCCAGTGGCTCAGATCATCGGCAATTTCAACTTCAATCGGCGCATATTCAATCCCCCGAATATCGCTGAAGAGTTTACTGAATTGCTGCGGCCAACCGCCAGCTTTGCCGGTAAATAGTTGCTCAAGGGCATGGCGCTGGCGATCGTCAGCTCGCTCGTCGATGTAGAACAGTAATTTCATCGAAGGAACCAGATCCTCGACCCACTGATTCCCCTCAACCTCACCGATCGCCACCACATTCAAGCCATCAAGTCTGACATCGCCATACTGTCCCTCACGCACCTGCCACACCAGCGTAAATAAGCAATCGCCATAGGTTGGTTCTTGAGCAAACGTGCAGGGACAGGGCAATTTACAACTACAAACATCAAACCATTCCCCTTTCAAAAACCACTGGACATCCGTTGATTTTGGCATCGACATTACCATAAATTACCTCATTGCTATCTTCGATTGCAAAGCTATTCAACTTAATGAACCTGGAAACCAGCTTACGATCTCCACTTGATTGGAGAGTCAAGAAATCACACAAAGTTTAATATTCAATTTGACGGTTTCTCAAAATTTTCGGAGTCAGCTTGTTTGAAAGTTTTAACCCTATTAATTTCTAGATCTATTTGTCCATCTACCACCTCTTTATTGAATTCCATCTTTCAGAGATTTTACTTGCCTATCGTTTTCTGAATAAAGACTCTTGATAGAAGTAGAGACCAAAAACAACAGCGACACAAGTCAGTAGCAAAACCGCAATCATAATGCCCGCCACTTGGGACCAGAATTTTATGATTAGGAAAGAGCCAACCAGGGAAAGGAAGGTAAACAGAAAAATTGATTTCAGTACAATTTTCTGATCAGGATAAGAACGATTGTGACGGCGAATCATAGTAACCCCCTCTTGGGTTGATTCAATTTCAGTTTGTCGATAACTTAAAGCCCTTCAACAGAGATGAGTTAACGATCACGGACAGAGAACTCAATGCCATCGCTGCCGCTGCAATAATCGGATTGAGAAACCCCAGGGCAGCGATCGGCAAGCCGATGGTGTTGTAGATAAACGCCCAGAACAAATTTTGTTTAATCTTGAGCATCGTGGCGCGGGAAAGCCGGATGGAGCCAACCACATCTCGAACATCGCTCTTGACGAGGATAATGCCCCCCGTTTCCTTAGCAACATCAGCCCCCGACCCGATAGCAATGCCAATGTCCGCTGTTGCCAGGGCCGGTGCATCATTGACCCCATCTCCCACCATCGCCACGGACTCTCCCCGTTTCTGGAGGTCTTTGACCACCTGGGCTTTATCCCCCGGCAGGACTTCGGCAATCACCTGTTCGATTCCCAGTTGGCGGGCGATCGCTTCGGCCGTGCGTTTGTTATCGCCGGTCAGCAGCACAACTTTGACCTTCTCCAGGCGTAGAGCCGCGACGGCCTCCTTCGCTTCTGGCTTCAAGGTATCCGCCACGGCCACAATGCCGATAACAACCCCATTACAACCCACCAGCATCGCTGTCTTCCCCTCCATTTCCAGGCGAACTAACTCGCGTTCAACATCGGGACTGAGGTAATAGCTTTGCTGCTGAAATAACCGCCGGTTGCCGAGGGTGACGCGATCGTCATTAACTTTCCCCCGAATCCCATGGCCGGGAATCGCCTCAAAATCACTGACCTCAGGCAGATCCAGGTTGTTTTTTCGCGCCGCCCGCACGATCGCCTCCCCCAGGGGATGCTCAGACCCCACCTCTACCGCAGCGGCCAGCCTCAAGATCTCCGGTTTGCTCTGCTCGGATAACGTCACCACATCGGTCACACTGGGTTCGCCGCGAGTCAGGGTTCCTGTTTTATCAAAAATTACAGTCGTCAGCTTTTCAGCCCGCTCCAGCACTTCTCCACCCCGGATTAGTATCCCGTTTTCAGCCCCTTTACCCACACCTACCATCAACGCAGCAGGGGTAGCGACCCCCAGAGCACAGGGGCAGGAAATAATTAACACAGCAATAAACGCCAGCAATGCCTGCGGAAAATTACCGGCAATCACCCAGCCCAGAAAAGCCAGCACCGCAATCACCACCACGGCCGGGACAAAATAACCCGTCACCTTATCCGCCAGCCGCTGCACCTGGGCAGTGCTGCCCTGAGCTTCTTCGACGAACTTGATGATCTGTGCCAGGGCCGTTTCTGCCCCCACACGGGTGGCCCGGAAGCGGAAGAGTCCGGTGCGGTTCAATGTTCCACCAATCACTTCTGCACCGGGTCCCTTTTCCACCGGGATGGATTCACCAGTCAACATCGATTCATCGATCGCCGATGAGCCATCCAGCACCACTCCATCCGTTGGCACCTTTTCCCCCGGACGAACAACAATCGTTTCATCGACCATGACGCTCTCGGCGGGAACTTCCATCTCCGCTCCATCTCGAATCACTCTGGCGGTTGCAGGCTTGAGATCCAGAAGTTTCCGAACCGCCGCCGATGAGTTTTTCTTGATGATTTCCTCCATATATTTGCCCAGCAGGACAAAGGCAATAATGATTGCGGAGACTTCAAAGTAAACATCCCGCTCTGCCACCCTCACAGGCAAAATATTGGGGAAGAATATCACCACAACGCTATAAAGGTAAGCAACCGAGGTTCCCAGGGCAATCAAGAAGTCCATGTTAATGCTGCGGGTACGAATGGCATTCCAGGACCCCACATAGAAAGACCATCCTCCAATGAATTGCACCGGCGTGGTCAGGATAAATAACCACACCCCCCAGGTAAACCAGGGTAGGAAGGGAATCGGCACCCAGGTAACGAGGGTCACCCCGGCGGCCAGACCAATGAATGCCGCAGCACGCATGATCGCCAGCAGCACCACTCCCGTCAGGGCCAGGGTGACCCGATTCCGCATTGATTTGAGTTCCCGTTCGGGATCAAGAAACGTGTTGAGGCAACTCTGGCTACAAAAATAGTAAGTACGGCTACCCCGTTCTGTTTTCAAGGCTGTCGCTTTCGGAATCACCATGCCGCAGATGGGGTCTTTGGCCATCTCACCCGGATTGACGGCGACGGCACTGCCCTGTTGTCCATGCCCGTGATGCCCATGATTTCTAGCCATTCCTACAACTCCTCAGTTTAGTTTTGAGTTTCCGGTTCTGATCTCACGTCACGGGTTCCTGTGACTCAAACGTGCGCTGGCAGTGGGGGCTGCAAAAATAGTAGATTTGCCCATCTCGCTCGGATCGAAGGGCTGTATCTGTTTTCACTTTCATGCCACAGATCGGATCGATCGCAGTTTCAGCATCTGAATTCTCAACTTTGCGACCAAAAAGTTTGTCAAACATCGCTCTAACCTCCTGCGAATAAAGGCATCGAAACCAGTGGACTTACCTAGCGGTACCAGGCGACATACCAGCCCCGCATTCGTCAATTTTTTCTGCTTGCTTATTAATAGTTGACATCCCCCAACAATGAATCATCAAATGAAGATTAGAGATCTTTTTCTGAAAAAGATTGATTGAATTTAATATTATGTGTGATTGTAACTTGATTCTCAATAAATTTATTTTGATTTCACATTTCTTCTGATCCTCTATAGCAATTTTAATAATCCCTCATACTCTATTGGTTAATGGTTACCAACTCACTCAATTAATACCAATTTCGATTATCATTAATACCTGAAAAGTATGAATATCTTTAATAGACTTACTCATACTCCCCTACTGATTGATAAGTTGATTTAGAGTCAGATTCAGCAAAGTTTTTAGGTTTTGTTTCGCCAGGTATCAGATAATTCAACCCCCTAACAACCTGGATAAAACCGGACAGCAGTGGTGAAGTGTTATCGCGTCGCCAGGCGATCGCCAAAGCCAGTTTCGGAACCGGGGGTTGGAGGAAACGATAGACAATATCTGAACGCTGTAAATGTTTTACCGAAGCGGGCAGTAAGGCGACTCCCAGCCCGGCGGCGACGAAGCCCAGAATACTCTGAATTTCATTGGTTTCCTGTACCAGGGCAGGGCTAAATCCGGCTTGATGACAGACCGAAATCACATGGTCAAACAATCCACACTTATACTGGCGGGGACAGAGGATAAAAGCTTCCTCCTGCAACGATGCGATTTCTATCTCCACGTGAGTAGCCAGGAAATGACTGGCGGGAAGGGCCACTACCAGGGGTTCCTGTAATACCGTTTCTACAACCAGATCAGTCGTATTACCCAGGGGTAGAGCAACAAAGCCAATGCCAATCTGAGCTTTATGCAAGGCTTCTAATTGATCTCCCGTTGTTAGCTCTCGCACTACCAGGTTAACGTCGGGAAACCTGGTTCTAAAGGCTTTGACTGCTAAGGGAACAATATCGTAGGCAGACGATCCCTCAAACCCGACAACCAGTTGACCCACTTGTCCCCGCTCCGCCAGCTGAGCCAGATGAATGCCTTCCTGAACCTGTACCAGGATTCGCTGGGCTTCGGTCAGAAAAACGCGCCCAGCCTCAGTTAACTCCATCCGACGAGTCGTGCGGTAAAACAGTTTGACTCCTATCTCCTCTTCCAGTTGCCGAATTTGGCGTGTGAGTGGGGGTTGGGCCATATGCAATCGCAGGGCAGCCCTCCCGAAATTCAATTCTTCAGCAACCGTGATGAAATAGTGCAGGTGTCGAAGTTCTATATTTGTCACCCTACCTCCAGCTAAATGGGACAAGGCCAGACTATCTGTACCAGGTTTGATACCATTGCTGCATCTGATTAATCTCAGCCAGCTGGGTTTTAATAATCGACTGCGCCAGACTACGAACTTCTGGGTGGGTCGCACTATTGAGCACCATTTGAGCCATCATCACGGCCATTCGATGATGGGGAATCATTTGGCGAATAAATTCTTGATCAAAGTCAGAGGCTTGCTTGAGGGCTGCTTCATCCATCTCCATGCCCATCCTGTCTTGCAACATTGACATTCCCACTCCCTGACCCGTTCCCATCATGCCCATGCCGGCCATCGTTGCAGCCGGTACATCTGTGCCATACCACCGCTTGTACCAGGTTCGCATTTCCTGAATTTCGCGGCTCTGGTCTGTTTTTATCGCGATCGCTAGTTTCTTGACCTCAGGACGTTTGGCGCGGCTGAGAGCCAGATCAGCCATCCTGATTGCTTCTTCATGGTGCGGAATCATCATCTGGATGAAGTGTTGATCGATCTGGGTAGTCATCATCCTGTTTGGTGACGGAGTCGCCTGAGAAGGATGATGGAGATCTTGCCCTGGACCTGGTGACTGAGCCTGAATCTTACCTGCTATAAGCAAACCAGCGATCGCACTACTGGTCAGAAAACCAGTTAAACCATAGATATAGGTTGCCTTATTCATTGCTTCACTGCTCAAAGCCTCTCTATTTCCAGACTGACATGGCAGGATGAAATGAAGATGAAACGTACACCCCGCTGGAGAGTGAAATAAATCTTTTTTAATAACTTTTGTTACGCGATCTGGGAGTTACTATCAGTCTTCCATCACAAGGAAGTGAACGTAACTTCGTCTTCTAAAGGGATTAGCTATTGCTATCACTTGCCTAACGAGGACTGTTTCCTTAAAAATCGCGGCACCTGCTGGGCACTTTATTGACAATCTTCCTAAGCAATAATTTCAACTACACCCATCATGCCCAGTTCCTCATGCTCTAGTAAATGACAGTGGAACATGGTTTTGCCCGTAAAGTCAGCAAATGGCACCAGAATTTGGACTGTTTCTTTGGATCGGACATTGACCACATCTTTCCAGACAGTTTGGGTTTCTGGCTGACCATTGCGGGTATAAACTTGAAAAGCATTAACATGGAGGTGAAATGGGTGATCCATGTCCGTATTGTTGACCAGTTCCCACAGTTCCACAGTTCCAAGCTGGGCGCGGATATCCACCCGATCCATGTCAAACTCCTGCCCATTGAATGAGAAAGACATCATTGCTTTCATAGATGAACTATTTCCCATCCCAGACGACATCATACCCATGCGCTCTGTAAAGTTGAGCGTGCGTTTTTGCATTACGTCTTTGGGACTCAGGGCTTTAATCGGGTTAATGCTACGGGGCATTTTTGCTACTGGATTTGAGCCTGTGAACCGCAGCGTCATCAGGGTTCCTTCCCCTGTTCGCTGAGCACCCCCAGGGTTCATCCCCTGCATTCCGTGCATACCCCCCATATTGCCCATCATGCCCATACCCATCATGCCGCGATCGTAGGGTTGGTTGAGCAGCACGACATCACCGGGTTGGGATATGCTGACCAGCACTTCATAGCGCTCACCCGGAGCCAGCAACAATGTATCAACGCTGTAGGGGGTACTGACAAATCCGCCATCGGTTGCAATAACTGTCATCGGCACCCCCAGGTTGAGGTTATAGTAGCGGGCAACAGATTGATTGATCAGGCGGAGACGAACTATACCGGCATCGATAAATAAAGTGGGTTTGACGATTCCATTCACCATAACCTGGCTGCCCTCGCGGCCATTCATCCACTCCATTGGAGTCAGAGGGGGAATTGTGCCCTGGGTATCCAGTTCCAAATCTTTGAGGACAATCAGGTGATCGGGAACATTCTGCAATTCGGGAATTGCGTTCAGTGGCCCGTCCACAATGATTGTCCCCGACAACCCAGCAAAGAGTTGGGTATTGGCATTCCCATGCAAGTGGGGATGATACCAGTAGGTTCCAGCCGAGCCAGGTGGAATTTCAAACTCATACAGTGCTGTTTCCCCTGGTTGAACAGTGCGGAAAACGTTATCTCCCTGGCCCGTGGGGGGAATGTGCAGTCCGTGAAAGTGGAGATTGGTCGCTTCCTTGAGGTCGTTGCGAAATTGAATGCGGACGCGATCGCCCTCCTGCAACCGCATCGTTGGGCCAGGGAAACTGCCATTGTAGGTCAGTAAGTTTGCCTCCAGTCCATTCGGTCCAGGGAGTTTAATTCGACTTGCACTGGCAGTCAGGGCAAACTCCTTCAGACCCATCTGGTTACTCTTATTTTCCAGATCTGGCGGTTGGATAAGATTACTCCCTGTCTTCGCCTGTCCGAACTTAAGCACCTGGGGTAGAGTAACCAGGGATGCGCTGGCTAATCCCAAACCCCCTAGAATCATCAACCGCCGTCGCGAAATTTTGATCATGGTCAACCTCCAGCCCCATACTAGTCCGGGAAGATGAAACCAGAATGAAATTCATTCTGGGAATTTACCCATTAGGTTTTGTGTCTGGTGGCAGCAGCCTGAACCTCGATCACGCCACGAAACATATTCATCCCGCAGGTGAAGGCATACTGCCCTGATTTATCGGGCGTAAATTCCACCGGGGTCACCTGATTCAGATTCAGATCCCGCGCAATCTGAAAGTCAGGCAACAAAACCGTTTCGAGACAACTGCTGGGATCTTTGCGGAAGAAATTTAGCCGCACCAGTTGCCCTGCATTCACCACCACCTGGCTCGGCTCGTAGCCGCCATCGACCGTAATCGTCACTTCCTGGATGCCTTGATTTGTGGTATCGGCTTTCTGAACCTTACTTTTGCAATACAGAAACCACCACAGTTCCAGTCCAATTAACACCAGTCCACCCACTGTGACCCCAATTTTTAAGCCCGTCGGCTGCTCGATCCGGCGAAATTGGGTTGTAGGTTGCGGGGATTGCATCGGCATTTGGGCAACTGCTGCTGTCGCCCCAAACAGTACCCCCAATCCAGCAAGATTTCCCAATAATACTTTCGTCAACATCATGGTCAGCTTGGTAGAAAACAGTTAGGCGATCGCTTTGGGTTGGAAATTTCGTAGTCGGAGCGCATTCGTTAGAACTGATACGGAACTAAACGCCATTGCACCCCCCGCGATAATGGGACTGAGCAACCAACCAAACAGCGGAAATAAAATTCCTGCGGCAATCGGGATGCCTAAAGTATTGTAGATAAACGCAAAGAAGAGGTTTTGGCGAATATTACGAATCGTGGCCCGAGACAGTTGAATCGCTGTGACAATTCCCTGGAGATCGCCAGAGATTAACGTGATATCGCTGGCAGCGATCGCTACATCGGTTCCAGTGCCAATCGCTATGCCCACATCGGCTTGAGCCAGGGCAGGTGCATCATTGATGCCATCCCCTACCATCGCCACAATTTTTGATTTGGTGTGACGACGGGATTGGGTGCGTGTGCTGGATGACTTGCCGAGCGTTCCACTTTGAATCGATGCGATGACGGCTGCTTTTTGATCTGGTCGGACTTCTGCAATCACGTTCTGGATACTGACTTCCTGAGCGATCGCCTTCGCCGTTTGTTGGTTATCTCCAGTTAGCATCACCACGTCCAGTCCTAATCGTTGTAATGCTCGCACGGCTTGAACCGAAGAAGGTTTAAGCGCATCAGAAATTCCCATTAAACCTTGAAGTTGACCGTCTACGGCAATCAAAATCACGGTTTTTCCGAGCGACTCTAATCGTTCTTTCTCAGTCTGGAGCCCTCGTGTTTCAATGCCGAGTTCCATCAACCAACGTTGTGTGCCAATCTGCACTAATCGGTTGGAAACAGTACCTTGAACACCACTCCCAGCAACGGCTTCAAACTCTTGCACATCGTCTAAATTCACTTCTTGGGCTTGAGCGTACCGCACGACAGCTTCAGCTAAAGGATGCTCAGAATTGTGTTCCACTGAAGCCGCTAACTTCAGCAGCCTTAATTCATTTGCAGACCCAACGTTCGGGACAAAATCCGTTACGGTTGGTTTGCCTTCGGTAATGGTTCCAGTTTTGTCGAGAACGATCGTTTCAATCTGATACGCCAGTTCTAAACTTTCGGCGCCCTTAATCAGAATGCCATTTTCGGCTCCTTTCCCGGTGCCGACCATGACAGACGTTGGCGTTGCGAGTCCTAAGGCACACGGACAGGCAATAATCAAGACCCCAACCGTTGTAATCAGGGCTAACGTCACATTGCCCATGACATTGAACCAGATGACAAAGGTGACAATTGAGATCGCAATCACCGCAGGCACAAACCAGCCCGTTACTTGGTCCGCTAATCGTTGAATGGGTGCTTTTGATCCTTGGGCTTGTTGCACCAGTTTGACAATTTGGGCGAGAACGGTGTCTTTGCCAACGCGAGTCGCTCGAAATCGAAAGCTGCCGGTTTTATTAATCGTGGCTCCAATCACCTCATCGCCGGGGTGTTTTTTGACCGGAACACTTTCACCCGTCACCATCGACTCATCGATCGTGGAAACCCCCTCCACCACTTCGCCATCCACGGGAATCTTTTCTCCTGGACGCACAATGACAACGTCTCCGATCTGGACGGCTTGAATCGGCACTTCCATCTCCTGTCCATTGCGGATAATGCGGGCATCCCGTGCTTGTAAGCCGATCAGTTTCCGGATCGCTTCCGAGGTTTGCCCTCTGGCTCGCATTTCCAGCAGTCGCCCTAATAGAATGAGTGCAATAATCACGTTTGCCGCTTCGTAATACACATCGGGCATTAACCCTTGAGCCGTGAAGAAACCCGGAAAGAGGGTGGCAACCAGCGAGTATAGATAGGCAGCTCCGGTGCCTAGAGCAACCAAGGTATCCATTGTGGCAGTATGACGCTTGAAAGCTTTCCAGGCATTGGTGAAAAATTCAGCACCACACCAGAATAGAACTGGAGTTGATATTATGAGCTGAAACCAGGCATTGTGCATCCACATGGGAATGAATGGGAGCATCAATCCGGTCATCATCGGTAAAGAGCCAATAATGAGAATAATACTGATCATCCCAGCGACAATTACTTTGCGTCGAAGCAGGCGGAACTCTCGCAACCTGCGAGTTTTCTCGGCATCCTCCTCGCCCGTGATCAATTCCGAGTCTTGCAGCGAGTAAGAGGAATATCCTGCATCGACGATCGCCTGTTGAATTTGCTCTAAATTCGTGTACCTGGGATCATAGGTGATGGTTGCTTGTTCCGCTCCAAAGTTGACGTTAGATTCGCTCACACCAGGAACGGAACGAATTGCCGCTTCGATGTTGCTTGCACAGGAGGCGCAACTCATCCCCTGAAGTTTGAGAGTGTTCGTTTCCATAAGGTCATCAATGCAGGAGTGAAGAACTAAAATTTAGGTAACGGTATATCCTGCCTCAGCGATCGCAGTTTTAATTGCCGCTTCTGAGGCTTGGGTTTCGACAACAACGAGTTTTGTCTTTGGGTCAGCACTGACTTCAGCGTTTGGATCGATCGCCTGGATCGCTTGAGTAATCGCGGTTGCACAGGCACTACAGGCCATACTTGGAACAATGAATTGCAGGGCCATTAGAAAATCCTTTCGTAACTCTATTTACATCGTTATTATTTTGATCCTGAAGCCTCTACTGCACTGGAGAGTCAAGATCCCGCTCAAAAAGCTGATAGTGCCAGTCTCGGCGTGATGGGTCGGTCAGGGTTACCAGCAATGGCCTTCGGCAGAGCGGAAGTCACCGCCAGGTTAGGGCAAATGGTTTCAGCGGCAACGGCTGCTGCGGGCTGGTCTTGCCAACCCGATAAGATGCCCTGTAACTCTGTTTGCAGAAGTTCTAATGCTTTAATCTGAGCACTGATCTGCTCCACTTTTCGTTCCAGGTTCTGCTTGACTTCTCCACAGGGAAGCTGACCCTGATCATGGACGTTCAGTATTTCCTGGATTTCGTGCAGGCTCAGTCCCAGGGATTGCGATCGCTTAATAAATGCTAAACGGTTAAGAACCGCTGGCTCAAACAGACGATAGTTGGATTCGGAACGATAAACCGTAGGCGAAAGCAACCCAATTTCTTCATAATAACGAATTGTTTTTATCGGCAGATTACTGCTGACAGCGACTTCGCCAATTTTCAGCAGGCTTTCAATCTTAAGTGTATCCATTTGCCTTGCAGCCCTCGCTTCCTTTGACAAACAGGAATGATATTCACCCCTTGATTTCATTCTGAGGTCTCCAGGCGACTGGAAGGTCAAGGGGAATAATTTGGAATATCCTGATCTATCCAAAAAATCCGCTGTCTACTGCCAGGGCTGATAGAACTGGACATGCTGCTCAGGTTTATCAACCAGCAACTCTGGGCACAGTCGAGGCAAACACGGGCACACTCAGGCATAAGGCTTGACGCACAGCGTTGACAGTGGTCATGGTCGTGCTGCTCACACTCAGTCGCACAGCGATCGCACGCTTCTGCACAAACCCGGCACAACTGAGCATGAAGATCTGAGTTCCGCGACATAAACCGGGCACAGATATCGCAGGTATCGGCACAGTCCCGGCAGGTCTTGATACATTGTGCCATCATCTGCATCATATCGCTGTCCAGGCAAGCCGTGGCACAGCTTTCGCACTCGCGCAGGCAATCGAAACAGGTTTCAATGCAAGTTTCTAATGATTCTCGGAAGATGAGTGATGAAAACAAAAACCCTTCAGAATATTCCCCGCAATGTCTGGGTCTTGGGGATGGGTAGCCTGCTGACTGACATAAGCTCTGAGATGATTCACTCCGTCTTACCCCTATTTCTGGTTTCCTCTCTGGGAGCAAGTTTGCTGACGGTGGGACTGATTGAAGGGGTAGCTGAAGCAACAGCTTCGATTGGGAAAGTTTTCTCAGGAGCCTTGAGTGATTATCTGGGACATCGCAAAGGATTAACTGTAGCGGGTTATGGGCTATCCACGCTGGTGAAACCTTTATTCGCTCTGTCAACCAGTCCTGCCTGGGTGTTGCTGGCCCGGTTTGGCGATCGTATCGGCAAGGGAATTCGAGTCGCCCCCCGTGATGCCCTGGTTGCGGATGCGACTGATTTAACCAATCGCGGTGCTGCCTACGGGTTACGTCAGTCGCTGGATACCATCGGTGCTTTCCTGGGCCCACTGACTGCCTTTGCCTTAATGGCGCAATCCGGGCAGAACTTCCGGCTGGTTTTCTGGATAGCACTGATTCCGGGAGTCCTGGCAGTCGCTCTGTTAGCCATTGGCATTCAGGAACCCAGGCAGAGAAATCTTCAGCCTAGACCGAACCCCCTGCGGTGGTCTGCCCTGCAAAGCATGGGGAAAGCCTACTGGATGCTGGTAGCCGTAGCCCTGCTGTTCAATCTGGGGAACTCCAGTGATGCTTTTCTATTACTGCAAGCCAGACAGGCCGAGATTGCCACACCTCTGGTGCCGCTAATGCTGGTGGTCATGAACATAGCTTACGCCCTCAGTGCTTACCCGGTCGGAATCCTGTCGGATCGGATCGGTCGATTCGGGTTGCTGGTCAGTGGCTTCTGTTTATATGCACTGGTGTACCTGGGCTTTGCCCTTGCCCATGCTCCCTGGCAGGTGTGGGGACTGTTTCCCCTTTATGGGCTGTACCTGGGAATGAGTCAGGGGGTGCTATTGGCATTGGTAGCAGACAAAGTGCCTCCGCAGCTGCGGGGTACGGCTTTTGGAGTCATCAATCTGGCAACTGGCGTGGCACTCTTACCCGCTAGCTTACTGGCAGGTTTTCTGTGGCAGGGGATTGGTCCAGAAGCACCCTTTTTAGCTGGAAGCTGCTTCGCCGTGATTGCAACCGTGGTCTTGCTCGTGACTGCACGAAATTGAATCTCTTTCAGCCATCCCCCTTCATTCTTGCAGTTCATGCCAATCGAGAACCCTTACTGGGCGTTGCAGGGGTTCTGAGCAGGCGAGAGGAGTTAGCCAGGATACCCAGATCGGGCAGGGCCTGAGCGGCAGCCGCAAACGCAGGGGGAAGAAGACCCAGAGCCGCTAGGGAAAGCCCAGCCAGGTTATAGACGGTTGTAAAGGCTATATTCAGCTTTACAGTCTGCATCGTTCGATGGGCAATGGTTAGCACTTCAGGCACCAGCCGCCAATCCTCCCGCATCAAAGCAATAGGCGCGGCTTCAATGGCTGCATCCGATCCAGCGGCCCCCATAGCCATGCCAATATCCGCTTGTGCCAGGGCTGGAGCATCGTTCACACCATCCCCAACCATGATCACGGTATGACCTTGGGCTTGATAGTCCTTAACGATCGCGATCTTGTCTTCAGGAAGCAGATTGGCCCGATACTTTATGCCTACTTGATCGGCAATGGTCGCGGCAGTCCGTTCGTTGTCTCCGGTCAATAATTCAATTCTTTTGATGCCTAATCGTTGGACCGCAGCGATCGCCTCTGGAACTTCAGAACGCAGGGTGTCAGCCGCTGCCAGAATGCCAACCAACTCCTGATCCTGAGTCACAAACAGTAAGGTTTTACCCTGGGATTCCAATTCATGCACAACCGTTGCTGGAACTGGTAGGGATTGCAGCATTCGCTGATTGCCAACCGTAACAGACCTCCCCCTGACCCGTGATCGCACTCCCATCCCCGGAACCGCAATAAACTCCTGGAGTTCGTGCAAGGGTAATTGGCGTTGCCGGGCTGCCTGACGCACCGCCTCAGCCAGGGGATGCTCTGAATCCCGTTCTGCCGAAGCAGCCAGTGACAGTAATTCAGCTTTAGAACCGTTCGACATTGGGATTACATCTGTAATTTGCGGACGGCCCAGGGTAAGGGTGCCGGTCTTGTCGATCAACAGCACATCGGCACGGGCTAACGTCTCCAAATACCTGCCCCCTTTAATTAGCAACCCTCTTTTCGCACTCGCACCAATGGCAGCTAACATGGCGACGGGAGTAGCGATGGCAAAGGAGCAGGAACAGGCCACCACTAATACGGCGGCAGTTGCCAACGGATCACGACGAACCGCAAACGTCAATGCCGCAACACCCATGACGAAAGGCAAGTAATACACTGAAAACCTGTCGGCGAGACGCTGGACCTCTGCCCGGTGCTTCTCCGCCTCCTGCACCAGCTTGATCACCCGGCCAAAGGTAGTGTCTGCCCCAATGTGAGTTGTGCGAATCCGCAAACTGCCCAACTGCGCCAGAGTTGCTGCAAAGACTTTGGTACCTGAACTCACCTCAACAGGTAAAGATTCCCCTGTGATCGTCGCTTGGTCTACGGTCGCTTGACCGCTCACGACTACCCCATCGATCGGAATCTTTTCCCCCGGTCGCACAATCACCGTTTCACCAACCTGTACCTCACCAACGGGGATTTCCTGTTCTGTCCCGTTGCGTTCAACCCGCGCCATTTGCGGGGCGATCGCAATCAAATTATTGACGGCATGATGGGCACGCTCGATCGTGAACTGCTCAACATACTCCCCGATATACATGAAAAACAGCACAATCAGGGCCGTTGCCCATTCACCTACGACCAGAGCCGCGACCAAACCAAAGGTCATCAGGGTATGGGACGTTACACGCCCTTTGAGTCCTGCCCGAATTACCTTACGGAAGATAGGATATCCAGCCACGAGAATCATAGGTAAGGCCAGATACCAGGGAACTTGCCGGGTAATCGCCGCAAACAGACCTAGCCGCTCTCCTACGATCACCACGAACAGGATCGCCCCACAGACCACTCCAAACAGCGTCATTGCAGAGCGAGTCAGTTCACGCATGGATGATGGCTGGGGCTGACTGTCCTGCAAAGTAGGGATGGAATAGCCTGCCCCTTCCACAGCTTTGCGGATGTCCTCCAAATCCACTTGTTCAGGGTCAAGTTTGATGGCAACGGTTTTAGAAGCCAGGAAAATATCGACGGACTCAATCCCAGGAAGAGGCGCGATCGCCTGATGGACATGCCGCGCACACTCAGAGCAGTCCATTCCTTTGACTTGCACTTCAATAGTCTGGAAATCAGACATCATGACTCCTTTTTCAAGCGGGTCAGGTAGGCTTACACTCAATTGGTCTTTGATTCATCGCATTCATAACGGGTGCATTCATAAACACCCTTTGCCACATCTGCCAGCAGTTCCTCGGACAACCCCAGAATGACGGCAACTCGAGGATCGCTCAACTGATAGCGAACGTTGCGACCCTGTTGTTCAGCCACCACCAGGCCACAATCTCGTAAACATCCCAGGTGGTTGGAGGCATTGGACTGGCTCAGTCCAGTCAGCGTCACAATTTCACTCACCGTTAGTGACCCTGTCCGCAACGCATCAAGAATGGCGAGCCGCGAAGGATCAGAAAACCCGCGAAACAGCTTGGCTTTCAGTCCAATCGCCTGGGCTTGGGCTTGAATGAGCATGGGTGAGGTTGACCGTGATGAAGGGATGTTTGAGCTGGATTATCATATCATCAATTACTGATATATTGAAACTATAAGAGCGTTAGCAGCGCATCTGGAAAGGAGATCAGGCAATGAAAAAAATACCTCTGATCTATGGGCTTCTTGGTTTAATGGCGGGGAGTGCGGTTACAGCCTCGGCAATCTTCTTGACTGCAAAACCTCCCCTCCAAGCCTCAGCTCCGACTTCTCCTATGAGCAATACCCCTCTGGCTCAGGCAACATCACCCACTCAGGCTACTCCTCCAGGCAGCAGCACTCCGGCTCCCTTCAGACCTGGAATGATGGGGCAATCTGACCAGCACTTTATCGTCATGATGATTCCCCACCATGAGGGGGCCGTGGCAATGGCTGATCTGGCATTGAGCCAGGCCAAGCATCCTGAACTCAAAAAGCTTGCCCAGACCATTAAATCCACCCAAACTCAGGAAATTCAGCAGATGCGAACCTGGTACAAGCAGTGGTATGGTTCCGATGTTCCTGCCTGGGGCCCCGGCAGAGGGTGGGGCTGGTCTAACGGGAATCAACAGTGGCAGGGCAACAATCATCAGCCTGTCTGGGGTCCAGGGATGGGCATGTACCGAGACTGGGACGACTGGGATCGAGATTGGGGACCTGGCATGATGCATGGGGGTAGGAGGGGTAGTGGGTGGAGGGGTACAAACCTATCTGCCCTGAAAAATGCCCCTGACTTCGATCGCGCATTTATTCAGCAGATGATTCCCCATCACCAGATGGGGGTGATGATGGCTTCGATGGTGCTCAATAGTAGTCAGCACCCTAAAATCGGCATCCTGGCTGAGTCGATTATCAAAACCCAGACGGATGAAATTAATCAAATGCAACAATGGTATCAAAGGTGGTATCAAAGGTGGTATCAATCATGAGCTATTACTTCAGTAAAGCCCTGCAAGGTTCTTTCGATGAAGCTATGGTGAAAGTGGTAGCGGGACTAAAGCAAGAGGGATTTGGGATTCTCACCGAGATCGATGTTCAGGCAACGATGAAGAAAAAACTGGATGTGGAGATGCCGGGCTATAAAATCCTGGGAGCGTGCCATCCAGCTTCTGCCTATCAAGCCTTGCAAGTGGAAGACAAAATTGGCACGATGCTGCCCTGCAATGTAATTGTGCAACAGAAAGAAGAAGGAATTGAAGTGGCTGCTGTAGACCCGATCGCCTCAATGCAGGCCATTGAGAATCCGAGCCTGGGGGCGATCGCTGAAGCAGTGAGGGACAAGCTGAAGGGAGTGATTGAACGGCTATGAAGCTTACCACAACTGCCTGGTTACAGCCAGGTTCTATTTAGTAAAACTAAATCGCCCGTTCACCTTTTCACCGGCAATGTCAGACAAAACCGCGACCCTGTACTCTCCTGGAGCAGTTTCAGGCAAAAGAACCGTGTAGTGCTTGCCCGCTGTATCATACTTCATCTCCAGAGATTTTTGGCTACCATCAGGGAGTTGGACTTGCGCTGTCACTTTGGCATCAGAAACCGGGGCATGAGTCTCGCCTTTCTGGAGATAGAAGTCTAAGTGAGTGCCTTCTGCGGCTTTCTCAGGAACCAGTTCCAGATGATAGTCCCCCGACTCAATCACCTGCCCGCCCTGCCCACCGTGGGTTGTGGATTGAGTTGCGCTGGAGCCGGCCATTGTTTCCGTCGGACTGGCGTCAGGTGAAGGGGACTCAGGGCTGGCGGTTGGAGCCGTAGCTTGATTCCCTCCACTGCTACAGGAGGCAAGAAACAGAACTCCCGAACTGACAACGGTGATGAGAATGGGTCTGAGTGGCATAACTTTTTCTCGGATAGATCGATAGAGTTTGTCGCAAATGAAATCATCTGGCTGAAACGGCTAGGCACTACCATTTCCTTGTATTACTAAGTTGCTTTCAATCTCCAGCGACCTCGGCACCAGGAATCTGCCGAACTGGGCATAGAGGGCTGGGATAACCAACAGGGTCAGGGCTGTTGAGGTAAACAGACCGCCGAATACAACAATCGCCAGTGGTTGCAGAATTTCTTTACCAGCACCACTGGTAATGACCAGCGGGGCCATGCCCAAAGCCGAAGAAAGGGCAGTCATCAAAATCGCATCCAGCCGCTCTAGAGAGCCTTTGAACAGCACCTCTTTCAGGGGTAGACCCGCTGCCAGTTTCGTATTGTAATTATCCACCAGCAGTAGACCATTGCGCGTGGCGACACCGAACAGGGTAATGAAACCAACCATTGAAGCCACAGAAATCACACCACCACTGATGGCCACTGAGAATACCCCACCCACCATTGCCAGGGGTAGATTGATCATAATCATCGCTGTGGCGGGAATCGACCGGACGGCAAAATAAATCAAGACAGTGATGACCCCAAGTGCCAGTACCCCTGACCAGAAAAGAGTTTGAGTGGCTTGCTCCTGGGCCTGGAACTGACCGCCATACTGGATGTAGTAACCCGGTGGCACTTGCACTTGTTGTTTCACCCGTTCCCGGATGTCGGCGATCACCGATCCCAGATCGCGTCCTTCCGCATTAGCTGAGACAATCAACAGGCGAGAAACGTTCTCCCGGTTAATCGTATTAGGTCCGGTGCCGTAAACCACCCTGGCAACTTGGGCGAGGGGAATTTTGGGGCCGCTGGGAGTATCAATCGGCAAATTACCGATGGTTTCGAGGTTGTTGCGATCGCCCTCGGACAGCCAGACTACCAGATCAAACACCTGCTGTTGTTCCAGGACTTGAGAAACAACCCGCCCATTCAGGGCTGTCTCAATGGTGTTGCCCAGGTCACCGACCCGCAATCCGTAGCGAGCCGCCGCCGCTCGATCAAATTGAATCTGAACCTGCTTGATCGGCACCTGGGGTTCCACCTGCAAATCAACCACCCCTGGAACACTACTGATCGCCACCTGTACCTGCTGACCCAGCCTGCGGAGTTGCTCCAGATCGGGTCCAAAGATTTTCACGGCGATCGCACTGCGAACCCCGGACAACACTTCATCCATCCGGTGGGAAATAAAACCACCAATATTGACTGCCACCCCCGGAATTTTGTTGAATTCCTGCCGCAGTTTGGCGATCGCTCCCTGACGATCCTTCTGACCTTGCTGACTCAATTCCACATCCAGTTCGGCAAAGTTAACCCCCCCGACATCACTATCCCCAGGAGCACGTCCTGACCGCAGTTGCAGATAATCAAACCGTTTGTCGTCCTTGAGAGCTTCTTCCAGAGCCAAGTCGGCTCGATTAGTGCTATCCAGAGAAACACCAGGATAAAGGCTGGTAGAAACCACCAGCGATCGCTCCTGGAATTCAGGCAGAAATACTTTACCCAGGTTAGGGAGGACAATCATGGCCGCAACAAAGCTGGCAACCGCCACCATCAGAATTAGTCGGGGACGGCGCAGGGCAAACGTCAGTCCAGGCCGGTAGAGTTGTTGAGCTTTGTGGGCCAGCCAGGTTTCACTACTGGGTAGCGGGACATTCACCAGCAACAGGGCGCACAGGGCCGGGGTCAAGGTCAATGCCACCAGGGTTGAGGCAATGATCGACAGCAGATAGGCAATCCCCATGGGCGTGAAGATGCGTCCTTCCACCCCTGTAAGGGCAAAAATGGGGGCAAACACCACGGCAATGATCACTGTCGAGAACAGCACACTCACCCGCACCTCTAGCGAACCATCAAACACCACCTGGAGGGGGGGCTTGGGATTGCCTGCTTGCTGGTTTTCCCGCAGGCGACGGTAGACGTTTTCCATATCGACAATGGCATCATCCACCACCGACCCGATCGCCACCGCCAGCCCTCCCAGGGTCATCGTGTTAATTCCCTGTCCTGTCCAGTTCAGAACCACCATCCCCAGAACCAGCGAGATGGGCAACGCACTCAAACTAATCACGACCGTGCGCCAGTTCATCAAGAACAGGATTAGCACTACCGAGACAATGATGATGCCGTCCCGTAGGGCTTCTTCGACATTTTTGAGAGAGGCTTCGATGAAACTTTCCTGACGAAACGTCACGGCTACCTTCACATCCCTGGGCAGACTAGCCTTCAATTCGTCCATTGCCGCTTCCACCGCCCGTGTGACTGTGGGAGTATCTGTTGCGGGTTGCTTGTTGACCACCACGACCACGGCTTTCTTGCCATTAACAATTGCATCTCCCCGCTTCAATTCCGCTCCAATTTTTACCTCTGCCACCTGGCCCAACAGGATCGGCTGACCGTTTTTGGACTTAATCACCGACTCCTGAAGCTGATCAACCGACTGAATCCGTCCCACTTCCCGAATCAGCAGCTCTTGATCGGGGGTTGTCAAAAAGCCTCCGGGGGCATTCAGATTGGCTTTTTCGGTTGCTTCAGTGACTTCTGCCAGGCTGACATCAAAGGCTTTTAGCTTGGCTGGCTCAACCAACACCTGGTACTGGCGGACATCCCCTCCAAACACAACAACCTGAGTCACACCGGGGACAGCAAGCAAGCGATTTTTGACCTCCCAGTCAACTAATCTCCTCACCTCCATCAAGGGTGTAGTCTCAGCAGTAAACGCATATTTAATCACCGCTCCCAGTGGCGAACTGGTGGGAGAAATCTGGGGGATGTCCACCCCTTGAGGTAAGGAGCTTTGGGCCTGCTGTAATCGCTCAGTCACCAGTTGTCGGGCACGAAAGACATCGGTATCCCAGCCAAAAATTACCTTAACGACAGAGATCCCCACCGCTGAGGATGAACGCACATTTTCGACTCCCGGTGTGCCATTAATCGCACTCTCGATTGGGCGAGTGACCAGCGACTCTACCTCTTCCGGGGCCAAACCGGGAGCCTCCGTCTGGATTTCTACCTGGGGCGGAGCAAACGCCGGGAAAACATCCAGGGGCATTTGGGCGATCACCCGCATCCCCCATAGCATGATTAGGGCGGCGGCAATCACGACCAGCCAGCGCTGGGCGATCGACCATTTGACAATCGAATTGAGCATTTCTGCTGGATTAGAGTCGAGGGTGAAATACCTTTATCCCTACTCAGAATGCCACTTCAACATGAAACCAGGATGAAATCGAGGCAAGTTGAAGTTCAGTAGACCTGGAGCAGGATATTATAACATTATGTAATAACAGTCGTTGTATTTACACTAGTGGCATGGCTAAGAAAACTTACAAAGCCTCCTGGGCCAAAATCGGTAACTCCTCTGGATATCGGTTGAGTGCCAGCTTTTTTAGGGAGCACGCACAATTTTCCGAAGCAAATGGCATCGTTGAAGTGATTGACGACAATACGTTGCTGTTCCGCAGGCAGCCAACTCCACAGGATGAGGAAAGTGGGGATGAACTAATGCTCAGTCTTTTCTTAGACTTTCTGACCAAACAAGCTCTGGCTAACCCTAAGGAAGTTGAGGCTTACACGGAGGCGATGGCGGCAGAGGACGACGCCTTGATCGCGGGAGTAGCGATTGATGGTGATTAATGGCTGGCGGATCTACTTCGTCAAGCGACTCTTTGGTAAGCAACGGCGGGATCTTCAGGCGCAAGTCCGTCAGCTCAAGAAAACCCTCTCTCCTGAGGGCTATCAGCAACATTCCCAAGTAAAGCTCTATGCCGCTGTCATGACTGTAATTAAGGAAAAGATCCCGCTCGCTCCGTTTGCTACTCATTTTGCCCTGTCGGGACCGCTGAAAAAGTATGGTCGAGTCAAGAAAATGGGACTCCCAGACCGCTATCGCCTCTTTTTTCGAGCGTTGCAAACCTCAAAAGAAAAAGCGATTTTCATCCTTTGGCTAGGATATCCACGCAAAGCAGGCGATAAGAAGGATTGCTACAGAGCCTTTACCCGCATGGTGCAACGTGGAGATTTCCCAGACTCCCTGGATGAGCTGCTTTTGACGAGCGAAGAGGACTGACTGCGGGTACCTCAATTGTCTCATAATCTTCTGAGCTTCTGGTTCACGAGGAGTAAGAAGAACTTGCAAGCACCAAAAGCCACCGGATAGATCGGACAGTTATCAAATTAGGGAATCATGCTAATGGAGATTCTACTTCGTCAGCAAGTACTAATATACTGATTTTGGTTGCAGGTTTTCTCTGGAGATAGCACTAATACAACGATTGTTGAAAATATGGAAACGATGAAACTTCTTGGCTTTAAGGTTACAAATTTTCGCTCGGTCGATGATAGTGGGTGGATAGAAATTGGTAATGTGTCTTCACTCATTGGCACAAATGAATCCGGTAAAACAAACCTTCTTCTTCCCCTTTGGAAACTAAAGCCTGCTAAAAACGGTGAAATCAATCCAACGGCTGACTATCCACGGAAGCAGTACAACGAGATTCGGTTGATGAAGTCCAAACCTGTTTTTATTGAGGCGCGCTTTGAAATACCCGATCGCCTTGCTACAGCAATTGCCCAACTAACTGGTTCAAATGCAGAAGAAGTCAACATCACTGTTGTTACACGGGACTTTGACAGTAATTATGCAGTCAGCTTCCCAAACGCAAGACCACAACGTCATTTACCTAAAAGTGAAGTCGTCACTACCCTCTCCAATGCACATGCTAAAGTTTCTCAGCTAACACCAGCAGGTAAAACTGAAGAAGGACTTAAAGACAGTATCATCATTACCCTAGAGAAGGCAAAGCTTCGAGCGGAGAATGCTGCTGATCAAATTGATCAGGAAATATTGACGGATCTTCTAGCAATATTTAAAGAAGTAAATACTGAAAATCCGCTGAAACGCTCAACCATAGTGCCTTGTTTTGGACAAGTCGTTGATGAAGTCGAGGAGATGCTTGCCAATGTCACAAAACTGCATCCACAATCTTGCTCAGAAGCAAAAAAACTAATTATTAATAACCTGCCTGTATTTGTCTACTATTCTAACTATGGAAATCTTGATTCTGAAATTTACCTACCTCATGTCATAGACAATATACAACGAGCCGATCTAGGAAGTCGTGAGGCAGCAAAGGCACGAACACTCAAAGTTCTCTTTGAATTTGTAAGGCTAGATCCCCAAGAGATTTTGGAGTTAGGACAAGACTTTCCCAACCATCAGAGGCGACCCACAGATGAGGAGATTCAAGAGATTACAGAAAAGAAGAAGGAACGGGATATCCTTCTGCAATCAGCAGGGACAAAGCTGACACAAAGCTTTCGTGCATGGTGGAAACAGGGGGAGTATCGATTTCGTTTTCAAGCTGATGGAAACCATTTTCGGATATGGGTTTCAGATGATAAGCGTCCTGAAGAAATTGAATTAGAAGGGCGGAGTACTGGATTGCAGTGGTTTTTAAGTTTCTATCTCATCTTTCTGGTCGAGAGTGCTGATAGTCATGATGGTGCCATTCTACTGCTTGATGAACCGGGAATGACACTACACCCGATCGCGCAGCGAGATCTCTCTGATTTCTTTGCTAACCTATCCCAAACAAATCAGCTCGTTTACACCACCCACTCTCCTTTTTTGGTAGATCCGGATCACCTTGACCGTGTAAAAGCTGTGTATATTAATAATGATGGAACAACAGCCGTATCTGCCAATCTGAGGGCAGGAGAGAAAAATCCTGCACAATCAAAATCGATTTATCCTGTTCATGCTGCATTAGGGCTAAGTGTCTCTGAGACTCTTCTCCAAGGCTGTCAGGCAATTGTTGTGGAAGGCCCTTCTGATCAACACTATCTGAGTGCAATCAAAAACTATCTAATCGGAAAAGGATTAATCACTCCCAAACGTGAACTCATTTTTGTTCCTGCTGGAGGGGTAAAGGGGGTAAATGCCGTTGTTCCTTTACTATCGGCTACGAATGAGGCACTACCCTATGTCATTCTGGATTCAGATAAACCTGGACAGGATATGGCAAAGCAGCTTCTAAGTCACCTCTATCATGGAGCTAACGATCGCATCGTTATGATTGGTGATCTTTGCTCTCTACCCAATGCAGAAATAGAAGACTTAATTCCTACAAAATTCCTGACAAAGACTATTACAAAACTATATTTTCGTGATGTCGATGATGATTTTGACGATGCCATTGAAGAGAATAGTCCAATTGTCCAGCAAATCAAAAACTTCGCACAAAAGAATAATATAAGCCTGCCACATGGGTGGAAAGTGGATGTTGCAATGCAAGCAAAATCACGCTTTCTTAAGGATAATGATCCAATGAAAAATTATGACAGCCTCGTAGCGATCTGGAGAAATTTGTTTGAAAAGATACAGGTGTAGCTTGCAGTCTGGGGACAATCGATCTGCTCCAATTTATTAACTGCGGTTCAAGACTGTTAAGGAACAGTCACTTTTGATTCCTTAAGTTCAGATGTAAAAATTTTCCCAATAAACAAATGCTTGCCAAACCTGGCATAGAGGGCAGGTAAGACCATTAATGTCAGGGCGGTAGAGGTGAACAATCCTCCCAGAACGACAATCGCCAGGGGCTGCAAAATTTCTTTTCCCGGCCCGCCCACAAGCACCAATGGAGCCAGCCCCAGGGCTGAAGTCAATGCGGTCATCAAGATAGCATTCAGGCGTTCCATCGACCCTTTGATCAATAGTTCTCGAAGCGGCATCCCTTCTGCAAACTTGGTATTGTAGTTATCGACCAGCAGCAAGCCATTGCGAGTGGCAACGCCGAAGAGGGTAACGAAGCCGACCAGGGAAGCCACCGAGATCACTCCGCCAGTCAGGGCGACTGAAACGACCCCACCAATCAGGGCGATCGGTAGGTTGATCATAATCATGACTGTGGAGGCGATCGATTTGACCGAGAGGTACATCAGTACGGTAATGACCACAGCCGCAATCACGCCGAAGACGAGAATATTCTGGGTGGCCCGTTCTTCCGCTTCAAACTGACCGCCATAGTGGATAAAGTAGCCCGCTGGTAAAGAAACATTTTGCTTCACTCTGGCTTGAATTTCATTCACAACCGATCGCAGGTCTCGACCCTCGACATTGGCAGAAACGACAATCCGACGAGAGACATTTTCCCGGTTAATCGTGTTGGGCCCGGTGCCCTTGCGAATCCTGGCTACCTGACTGAGGGGAATCCTCTCACCATTGGGCTTGTCGATCAACAGATTTTCAATCGTCACCAGATTATTGCGGGCTGACGGTTCCAGCCATACCACCAGATCAAAGGTCTGCTGATCCTCCAGAACCTGGGAGACGACTCGCCCATTCAGGGCTGTCTCAATGGTTTCTGCCAGGTTACCTACACTCAAGCCATACCGGGCCGCCGCTTCCCGGTCAAAGACAATTTGAATCTGGTCGATTGGCACCTGGGGCTCCAGTTGCAGGTCTACAATCCCCAGTACTGTCTGCATTTGAGTATCTACCTGTTGCCCGATCCGCCGCAGTTGTTCGAGATCAGGACCAAAGATTTTCACAGCAATCTGGCTACGAACGCCCGACAACACCTCATCCATCCGGTGCGAGATAAAGCCCCCGATCCCAGGGGCAACTCCCGGTAATTTGGCAAATTCCTGCCGTAGTTTTTCAATACTGGCGGGTCGGTCTGCCAACCCTTTTTCGCTCAGCTCTACATCCACATGGGCAAAGTTAACGCCACCAGCATCGCCGTCATTGGGGGCCCGTCCCGATCGGGTTTGAATGTAGGTAAACCGGGGATCACCCTTGAGGGACTCTTCCAGGGCAAAGGCCGCCCGATTTGTGGCTTCCAGGGAGGTACCGGGATAAAGCGTCAGGGTATTAACCAGGGTTTGCTCCTGAAATTCCGGCAGGAAAGAGCGTCCAAAGGAAGGCACAACCACCAGGGCTGCCGCCATAGCCGCTGCTGCTAACAACATCACCCAGGTGGAACGTCGCATCGAGAAGAGTAACACGGGTTGATAGCGTCGTTTAAACCACCGGGCCAGCCAGGGTTCTGCCGCTGTCATTCGTCCGTGGGGTAGCAGAATGGCACACAACGCTGGTGACACAAGCAACGATTCCAGACTGGAGACGACCACAACGACCAGGTAGGCAATGCCCATCGGGGTAAAAATGCGCCCCTCCACGCCTGAAAGGGTAAAGATAGGCGAAAACACAACAATCCCAATCAGGGTGGCACCAATTAACGACTCCCGAACTTCCTGACTCCCCTCAAAAATAATCTCCAGTGCCGGCCGGGGATGCTCAGAGAACTTATTTTCTCGTAAGTTGCGGTAGGTGTTTTCACCGTAGACGATCGCATCATCCACTGCCGTGCCGATCGCCACGGCCAGCCCCCCCAGCGTCATCGTATTGAGTCCCAATCCCAACCAGTGCAACACCAGCAGGGCGAACAACAGGGTCAGAAAGAAGTCTAACAAGCATACAGTCAGGGTGCGCCAGTTCATCAGAAATGGGATTAGAATTGCTGCCACGATCAAACTGCCTTCCACCAGGGCTGAGCGCACATTATCCACGGAGGCGGCAATATAATCCTCCTGCCGAAACGTGATCGACATGGTTACAGAGGGGGGTAACCCGGCTTTGACCTCCTCCAGAGCTGCTGCCACCGCCCGTGTGACCGTGGGAGTATCCGCTACCGGTTGCTTGTTCACCATTAAGACAACCGCTTCTTGTCCATTCAAGCTGCCGTCGCCTCGCTTGACTGCGGCCCCAATTTTCACCTCGGCTACCTCGGCTAACCTAACCGGTGTGCCTCTCCGACTCTCAATCACGGATTGTTTTAGATCTGAGATCGATTCAATGCGCCCGATCCCTCGGATCAGCTTTTCGCGATCGGCGTCAATTAAGTAGCCACCCGGTGCATTCACATTGGCAGCGGCAGCAGCAGCAGTAACCTGCTCCAGGGAGACATCAAATGCCTTTAACTTCGCTGGATCAACTAAGACCTGATATTGCCGCACCTCCCCACCGTAAACTGCCACCTGACTCACGCCCGGTACCGCCAGCAACCGATTGGTCACCTGCCAGTCCACAAGTCGCCGCACCTCCATCAAGTCCATATCCTGGCTATCTGGATCAACCGTAAAAGCCACCTTTAGAATGGTGCCGATTGGGGAACTGGTGGGGGCAATCCGGGGGATCTCCACCCCCGTAGGGAGTTTACTCTGGGCCTGTTGCAAGCGCTCGGTTACCAGTTGCCGGGCTTGAAAAATATCTGTCCCCCAGCCAAACACAACCCTGACTACTGAAACCCCCGCTGCCGAAGAAGACCGCACATCGGTCACTCCCGGTGTACCGTTAATCGCACTTTCGATCGGTAAAGTGACCAGGGATTCCACTTCTTCTGGTGCCAATCCAGGAGCTTCGGTTTCAATCTCAACCTGAGGCGGGGCAAAGGGTGGGAAGACATCCAGCGGCATTTGCGGGATAGTCACAATTGTCCAGAATGTCAGTAAAAGGGTAGCAAGCAATACAAGCCAGCGGCGGGCGATCACCGCTCTGACAATGGCACTCAGCATGATGGTTGACCTCAACGGGACTGAGAAGGGGGACGGGGTGCTTTAGTTTCACCGGGCTGAACCTCCGGTAAGCCATACGCAGTCTCCGGCAGGGGTTGAGAGCCATTGGGGGAATTTTCGATTTCAGGATGGAAGCGAGCACGAGAAATAGCAGTCAGACCTCTGCGCTGGCGGCGATTTGCCCAGTACATACCAGACCAGAACGTTAAAGCGACGATTCCTCCACTCACCGGCACCATGGCCCACCACGGTACGCTTGTTCCAACCGCCGTTGGGTTTGTCTCGGTTGGCGCGTCAGCCTCTGCTTCAGGGTTGCTGCCGCCCCGTAGAGATTGGGCATAGAGCATGGGTGCTCCCTGGACGACCACATTGTCCCCTTCAAAGAGTCCGCTCTTGATCTCAACCCGATCCCCAACCGTGCGTCCTAACTCCACAT